>PJTV01000005.1_pt1 | contig 200450 bp, 194 predicted proteins | sample 1512081 | NCBI WGS metagenome assembly PJTV01 (sample SAMN08177683, study PRJNA422409) | Soil metagenome, whole genome shotgun sequencing project. | isolation source: Soil enriched on wood chips: alkali lignin treatment | place: USA: Madison | collected 2015-01-15 | reverse complement strand
GGGCATCGGGCTGGCGGCGGCCTACGGGCTGTACGCGGCGGCCGCGTTCATCTCGGTGTTCTTCGTGCTGCGCTTCGTGCGCGAGACCAAGGGCCGCGAACTGGAGCAGATGGAGGGATGACCCAGGCCCGCCCTCCGGGGCGGGCGGGGGAGGCCACCGGACCCTCGAGGTCCGGACTGGCTGTCCGGCACGATGCGGACAAAAGCAGAAAGCCCCGCGATCGCGGGGCTTTCTGTTAATGCAGTCACTGCAGGCGCGCTTGCGCGCAGGCAACAAAAAACCCCGCGAGCGGGGTTCCTGTCTGCTTCACTGGCGCCCGGGATGGCGCTCCCTAGGGGACTCGAACCCCTGTTTTAGCCTTGAGAGGGCCACGTCCTAACCACTAGACGAAGGGAGCGTTGTGCGGGTGTTCCCAGCGAAGGCGCGCTAGTATATTCACCCTCGAGCCGGACGGCAATGGTCCGGTACAAATCCAGTTCACGGAAGCACTCCCATCGATCCGCAAGCCCTCCCGCAGCCCGAACCGCGCAGTGTCCCGCGCGACCAGCATCCCATCTCGCGCCGGGACATCAGCCCCAATGCGCTGCGCGTGCTCTACCGCTTGCGCGAGGCCGGTTTCGGCGCCTACCTGGTCGGCGGTGCGGTCCGCGACCTGCTGCTGGGGATGCATCCGAAGGATTTCGACGTGGCCACCGACGCCACGCCCGAACAGGTCCGCCAGCTGTTCCGCAACTGCCGCCTGATCGGCCGCCGCTTCCGCCTGGCCCACGTGGTCTACGGCCGGGAGATCATCGAGGTCGCCACCTTCCGCGCGAACAGCGACGACGGCAGCGGCGACCGCGAGATGGAGGACGGGCGCCTGGTGCGTGACAACGTCTACGGCACGATCGAGGAGGACGCGATCCGACGCGACTTCACCTGCAACGCGCTGTACTACGCCATCGAGGACTTCTCGGTGCGCGACTACACCGGCGGTTACGAGGACGTGCAGGCCCGGCTGATGCGGCTGATCGGCGATCCGGAAACCCGCTACCGCGAGGATCCGGTGCGGATGCTGCGGGCGGTACGCCTGGCCGCCAAGCTGGATTTCGCGATCGAGCCGGCCACCGCCGAGCCGATCCCGCGGCTGGCCGGGCTGCTGGCCGAGGCCGCGCCGGCGCGCCTGTTCGAGGAGATGCTCAAGCTGTTCCTGTCCGGACACGCGGTGGCCAGTTTCGAGGGGCTGGAGCGACACGGCCTGCTGCCGGCGCTGGTGCCGGAGACCGCGGCCGCGTTGCGGTCCAACCGCAGCGGCGCGCTGCGCCGGATGCTGCTCCAGGGCCTGGCCGGAACCGATGCGCGGGTGGCGGCCGACGAGCCGGTGTCGCCGGCCTTCCTGTTCGCGCTGCTGCTTTGGCCGGCCTACTGCCGCGCCCTGGCCGGGCTCCAGGCCCAGGGCATGGCCGCCGAGGAGGCCCAGCGCCGCGCCGCCGACCGGGTCACCCTGCACCAGGTGCAGACGATCGCCCTGCCCAAGCGTTTTTCCCTGCCGATGCAGGAGATCTGGCTGCTGCAGACCCGCTTTTCCAGCCGCCAGCGCAAGCGCGTGTTCCGCCTGCTTGCCCATCCGCGGTTCCGTGCGGCCTACGATTTCCTGGTGCTGCGCTTGGCGGCCTCCGGTTCGCATGCGGCCGACGTGGAGTTCTGGCGCGAGGCCCAGCGCACCTCCGGCGACGAGCTGTCCGCGAGCCTGGAGGCGGCCGCCGCCGAATCCGATGGGCTGGACGAGGACGGCGCGCCGCGCCGCCGCCGCCGTCGCCGCCGTCGCGGGACCGCCGCCTCCGAATGACCGCCAAGGTCCGCGCCTGCGTCGGGCTCGGGGCCAACCTGGGCGATGCCGCGGCCGCCGTGCGCGGTGCGTTCCCGGCCCTGGACGCATTGCCCGATACCCGGCTGCTGGCAGCCTCGCGCCTGTACCGCACGCGCGCCTGGGGCCGTACCGACCAGCCGGACTTCATCAATGCCGCCGCCGTGCTGGAGACCACCCTGCCGGCGCTGACCCTGCTGCAGGCGCTGCTGGCGATCGAACGCGGGGCAGGGCGCATGCGCGGAGGTGGGGCCGGGCGCTGGGGGCCGCGCGTGCTGGACCTGGACCTGCTGCTCTACGGCGCCGAGGCCATCGACGCACCGGGCCTGCAGGTGCCGCACCCGTACCTGCGGATGCGGGCGTTCGTGCTGGTGCCGCTGGCCGAGGTCGCGCCCGACGCGCCGATTCCGGGCCATGGCACGGTCGCCGCCGCGCTGCAGGCGGTGGGCGCGGCCGGCGTGGAGCTGCTGGGGCCGGCGTGAAGGCGCGACGCTGGCACGCAGCGTGGCCTGGCCGTGGCCGGGCCGGCGCGGCTTTTGCGCGATAATGCGCGGCTTGCCGAACCGGAAACCGTAATGAGCGTGCATGCCGAGCAAAAGCCCCTGACCGTCCCGGGCCTGGTGGAAGCCAAGCGCCAGGGCCGCCGGCTGGCGATGCTGACCGCCTACGACGCCGGCTTCGCCCGGGCCATGGACCGCAGCGGCATCGACCTGGTCCTGGTGGGCGATTCGCTGGGGATGGTGGTGCAGGGCCACGGTTCGACCTTGCCGGTCACGGTGGCCGACATGGCGTACCACACCGCGGCCGTTGCCCGCGGGCTGTCCCGCGCGTTGCTCGTCAGCGATCTGCCGTTCCAGGCCGATGCCACCCCCGAACGGGCGTTGGACGCCTCCGTCGCACTGCTCCAGGCCGGTGCGCAGATGGTGAAGATCGAGGGCGCCGGAGCGAAGCTGGAGGTGGTGCGCTTCCTGGCCGGGCGTGACATCCCGGTCTGCACCCATCTGGGCCTGACCCCGCAGTCGGTGCTCAAGCTGGGCGGGTTCAAGGTCCAGGGGCGTGAGGAGGAGGCGGCCGCGCGGCTGCTGGCCGATGCTCGTGCGGCGGTGGAGGCGGGCGCCAGCCTGCTGGTGCTGGAGTGCGTGCCCACGCCGCTTGCGCAGAAGATCACCGCCGCGGTCCCGGTACCGACCATCGGCATCGGCGCCGGCCCCCATTGCGATGGCCAGGTGCTGGTGCTGCACGACATGCTCGGCCTGGACAGCGGCCACCGGCGCCCGCGCTTCGTCAAGGATTTCCTGGCCGGGGGCGGCTCGGTGGAGGGGGCGTTCCGTGCCTATGCCCAGGCGGTGCGCGACGGCAGCTTCCCGGACGCGGCCCATGCCTACGCCTGAGCCCATCCTTCCCCATTCCTGGCCGCACCGATGATCGAGACCATTACCGAGCTGGACGCGCTGCGCGCCCGCGTGCGCGACTGGAAGCGCGATGGCCTGCGCGTGGGCTTCGTGCCCACCATGGGCAACCTCCACGCCGGCCACTACTCGCTGGTGGCCCTGGTGCGGCGGCACGTGGACCGCGTCGTCTCCAGCGTGTTCGTCAACCCGACCCAGTTCGGGCCGAGCGAGGACTTCACCCGCTACCCGCGCACGCCCGATGCCGACACCGCCGGACTGGCGGCCGCCGGGTGCGATGTGCTGTGGCTGCCGACGGTGGAGTCGATGTACCCGTTCGGCGTGGAACTGGCCAGCCGGGTGCACGTGCCGGGCGTGAGCGGCGTGCTGGAGGGCGAGTGCCGGCCGGGCCATTTCGACGGCGTATGCACCGTGGTCAGCCGCCTGTTCCACCAGGTGCAGCCGGACGTGGCCGCGTTCGGCCGCAAGGACTACCAGCAGCTGGCCGTGATCCGGCAGCTGGTGGCGGACCTGCAGTTTCCGATCGAGATCCTCGGCGGGCCGATCGTGCGCGAGGACGACGGCCTGGCGATGAGTTCGCGCAACCAGTACCTGTCCGCGCCGGACCGCCCGCGTGCGGCGGTCATCCACCGCGTGCTGGGTGCGATGCGCGACGCGCACCTGGCGGGCGCCGCGCGCGCCACGGTCGAAGCCGATGCCGCGTCCGCCCTGACGGCCGCGGGCTTCGGCGTCGATTACGCCGTGCTGCGCCGCGCGGACCTTTCCGAGCCGGCCGACGGTGAGGCGGGGCCGCGCGTGGCGCTGGTCGCCGCGCGCCTGGGCACCACCCGGCTGATCGACAACCTCGAGTTCTGAAGCGTACCGCGCGGTGCGGTGCCTCGCGGGTTTCGCGTGCAACCGATGCGGCCGGCATGCGGTCCCCACATCCCCGTCCATGCCCGTGGCCCATCCGCGCCACGGGCATTGCTACCATCCATGATTCCGGAGTTCCCCACATGCACCTGACCCTGCTCAAGGCCAAGATCCACCGCGCCACCGTCACCCACTCCGAGCTCAACTACGAAGGCTCGGTGGCGATCGACGGGTTGCTGCTCGATGCCACCGGCATCCGCGAGTTCGAGCAGGTGCACGTGTGGGACGTGACCAACGGCGCGCGCTTCACCACCTATGCCATCCGCGCCGACGAGGGCAGCGGCATCATCTCGCTCAACGGTGGCGCCGCGCGCCACGTCCAGGTGGGTGACCTGGTGATCATCGCCGCCTTCGCCGCGATGGACGCCGCCGAGGCCGCCACCTTCCAGCCCGACCTGGTGTACGTGGACGGGCAGAACCGCATCACCCACACCAACCATTCCATCCCCAAGCAGGCCGCCTGATGACCGCATCCGCTCCTGGTTTCGAATCCCTCCAGTCCCACGCCGCGCGCCTGTCCGGCGCCAGCATCGCCGGGCTGCTGAAAGACGAACCAGGGCGGGTGGACGGCCACGCGTTGCAGGTGGGGCCGATCTACGCGACCTTCGCCCGGCAGCGGTACGATGCCGCCGCCTGGGACGCGCTGCTGCAGCTCGGGCGCCAGGCCGGACTGGCCGATGCGTTCCGGCGCCTGTTCGATGGCGAGAAGATCAACCTGACCGAAGGCCGCGCGGTGCTGCACACGGCGCTGCGCGGCGACCTGTCGCAGGCGACGTTCGCGCGCCAGGCGCACCGCACCGCCGCGCAGGTGCGCGAGCAGATGTACGACCTGGTGCGCGAGCTTGAGGCCAGCGACGTCACCGACATCGTCAGCGTCGGCATCGGCGGCTCGGACCTGGGCCCACGGCTGGTGGTGGACGCGCTGCGTGGCCCGCTTCCGGGCCGCTTCCGCGTGCACTTCATCTCCAACGTCGACGGCGCCGCCGCGCAGCGCGTGCTGGCGCCGCTGAACCCGAAGCGCACCGCGGCGGTGTTCATCTCCAAGACCTTCGGCACCCAGGAGACCCTGCTCAACGGCGCCATCGTGCATGGCTGGCTGGGTGGCAGCGAACGCATCTACGCGGTCAGCGCCAACCCGGATCGCGCCGCGGCCGCGTTCGACATCGCCCCCGGGCGGGTGCTGCCGATGTGGGACTGGGTCGGCGGCCGCTATTCGCTGTGGTCGGCAGTGGGCTTCCCGATCGCGCTGGCGATCGGCATCGAGGGCTTTGACCAGCTGCTGGCCGGCGCGGCGCAGTTCGACCGCCACGCGCTGGAAGCACCGCTGGAGTCCAACCTTGCCGTGCGCCACGGCCTGACCGCGGTGTGGAACCGCAACGCGCTGGGCCTGGCCTCGCACGCGGTGATGACCTACGACCAGCGCCTGGCGCTGCTGCCGGCCTACCTGCAGCAGCTAGTGATGGAATCGCTCGGCAAGCGCGTGCGCACCGATGGCAGCCCGGTGGCGGGCGATACCGTGCCGGTGTGGTGGGGTGGCGCGGGCACCGACGTGCAGCACAGTTTCTTCCAGGCGCTGCACCAGGGCACCGGGATCGTGCCGGCGGATTTCATCGGCACCGTGCGCAACGACGATCCGTATGCGCAGAACCACGAGGCGCTGATGTCCAACCTGCTGGCGCAGACCGAGGCGCTGGCCAACGGCCAGGCCAGCGAGGATCCGCACCGCGCCTATCCCGGTGGCCGCCCCAGCACCACCCTGCTGCTGGATTCGCTGACCCCCGCCTCACTCGGTGCGCTGCTGGCCATGTACGAGCACAGCGTCTACGTGCAGTCGGTGGTGTGGGGCATCAACGCCTTCGACCAGTTCGGCGTGGAGCTGGGCAAGCAGGTCGCCAACACCCTGCTGCCGGCGCTGCGTGGCGAAGGGCGGGCCTCCGACCCGGTCACCGCGGCGCTGATCGCACGCCTGCGCGGCTGAGGCCGCCATGCCGCCGCCGCGCCCGGGCGTGGCGGCGGCAATCCACGCGCCCGCCGGCTCGGGAACCCGAGAATCGGACGCGTCGGGATGGCCGCGCCGGAGCAGGGCGCGGCCTGAGGCGCCGCAAGGGGTGCAGCCGGTGATCCAGGGGCTGCAACGTCCGGCGTGTCAGTCCTGCCGCCGGGCCAGGTACTCCTCCACCAGGGCCAGTTGCTCCATGGCCTCGCGATGCCCCGCCGCTGCCGCGGCGCGGACCTGCCCGAGGTCCGGATGGCGCACCACCAGCATGATGTCCTCGCACTGCGGGCAGTGGTACTCGCTGAAGTCCTCGTGTGGCTCCAGGGTCATCTGGCCGCTGTCGCCCTCCCATTCGCAGGCGGCACACGCACGGCGCTGGTGGCGCCAGCCCGCGAGGTAGTAGTCGTTGACCAGTTCGGGCATGGCAGGTCCGGGTCAGGGCAGGCGCTGGGCGAACAGCCATTCCCACATGCGCGGGTCGGCATAGGTGGCGTCCCAGGCATTGTGGCCGCCGGCGGGGTACTCGGTGTAGCGGAAGCCGGCACCGGTCGCCTGCGAAAGTTCATGCACGCGCCGGGCATCGTCCGGACGCACCACCTCGTCCCGTGCGCCATGGAACATCCACACCGGCACGTGGCGCAGCCGGGCGACCAGCTCGGCATGCGGGTCGGGCGCGCCGGCGACCGGGGTGACGTAAAGCGTCGGGCGTACCGCCCGCGGCGCCAGCACGCCTGCGCACACTGGCACCAGCGCGGCAAAGCGCCCGGGTGCCATGAGGGCCACTTCCCACGTGCCGTAGCCGCCCATCGACATGCCGGTGAGGTAGGTGCGTGTGCGGTCACCGCCGAACTCGGCGCTGGCCGCCTCCAGCGCCGCCAGCGCCATGCGCGCGTTGGAGCCGATCCATTCCTCTTCCCCGGCGACCTGCGGCATCACCACCAGCGCCGGGAAGGTGTCGGCGTTGCGCTTCAGCCAGGGACCGAGTCCGGCGGTGGTCTGGGCCATGCCGTCGTCACCGCGTTCGCCCGACCCATGCAGGAACAGCACCACAGGCAGCGGCTCGCTGGCCGGGGCCCGGGCGCCTGCCGGAACGAATACCGCGTAGCGCCGGATGCGTCCCTCGTGTTCCAGCGTGCGGCTGACGATGGCGCCGGCGTCCGGCGGGGTGGCGCGGGGTTGGCAGGCGGTGGCCATCAGGCTCATCACGATCAGGGCGGCGAGGGCAGGGAAGCGGTGCAGGCGCATCGGCGGGTCCTCCGTGGCGGAGGCCAAGCATAGGCCGGAAGCGCGCCAGCGTCCCACGACCGATCTCCGGTCTGTGGCCTTTGTGGCGGGGTAGGTACCCCAGGGAGCGCCGGCGTTCCGGTTACCCGTGCGGCTGCCGCGGCGCGGCGGGCTCCGGGTCCGGAGGCGGCAGCTCGTCGCGGACCCGGAGGAAGCGCGGGAAGCGTGGCAGCCCCTTGGAGGTCTGCCCGCTGTAGCGGTAGGTCACCCAGCTGTGCAGCGGCGGCGGCTGCTCGCGCTGGCGGTCGCTGAAGCCGGTGCCGATGCGGAACGCGCGTCCGTCCGGCGTGCGTACCAGCAGGGCACCCATGCGCCCGGCGTGGCGCCCCTTGCCCTGCTGGTAGCCGACCACCTGCGCCTCGGCGTCCTGGTGCGGCTTGTACTTCAGCAGCGCCTCGCTGCGTCCGGGCACATACCGGGCATCGGCGCGGTGCAGCATCAGCCCTTCGCCGCCCGCCGCCACCACCCGCGCGAGCTCGGCGTCCAGCGCCGCCGCCGAGGCAAGGCGGCGCTGGGACACCATCGCCAGGGCCGGATTCCCCGCCTGGGCCACCAGCGTCCGCATCCGTGCGACGCGCTGCGCGAAAGGTCCGTCATGGGCGGGCAGGTCGAACAGCATGAAGCGCACCTCCTTCCATGCCTCCGGCGGGTTCCCGCCGCGACGCACGAGGCCGCTGACCTCGTCGAAACGGCCGCGCCCGAGCCACAGCTCGCCCTCCATGGGCTCCGGTGGCCAGCCGCGGGTGAAGCCGGGCGGTGGCACGATCGGCGCACCGGCGCGCGTCCACATCCGGCGTCCGTCCCAGCGCGCCCGCACGCCGTCGAGCTTCTCGCTCACCAGGAACGCGGACACCGGCACGCCCTCGCGGTAGCTGGTGGCGAGCATCGGGGGAGGCAAAGGCGTGGCCACGGCGCCGGTGGCGCAGGCCAGGGCCAGGCACAGCAGTGCGGTCAGCAGGCGTCGCAGCATGGCGTCGAAGAAAGGCGGCACGTGAGTGCAGCTTCCACCCCCTTGCCGCTGGGCGGAATCGGCCGACGCCGGCCGTACGTGTAGGAAAGCGCCGCCCGGCGCGGTCAGTGCAGGAGGATGACCGTGGCCAGGCCCAGGAAGCAGAAGAAACCCATCACGTCGGTGACCGCGGTGACCACCACGGTACCGGCCACCGCCGGATCGATGTTCATCCGCCGCAGCATCAACGGCAGCAGCACGCCGGCGGTGGCCGCCGCGCAGAAGTTGATCACCAGCGCCAGCGCGATCACCAGCGACAGCACCGGGCTGCCGAACCAGGCCAGCGCGATCAGGCCCACGATGCCTCCGATCAGCACGCCATTGATCAGGGCGACGCGGATCTCCTTCCACATCAGGATGCCGGCGTTGCTGGAACCGACCTGGCCCAGGGCGATGCCGCGGACCATCAGGGTCAGCACCTGCACGGCGGCGTTGCCGCCGATGCCGGCCACGATCGGCATCAGTACCGCCAGGGCGACCACCTTCTCGATGGTGGCATCGAACTGGCCGATCACCGCCGCGGCCAGGAACGCGGTGAGCAGGTTGATGCCCAGCCACACCACGCGCCCGCGCACCGCGCGCTTGACCGGCGAGAACAGGTCCTCGTCCTCGTCCAGGCCGGCGGCGCCCAGGGCCTGGTGCTCGGCCTGCTCGCGGATGATGTCGACCACGTCGTCGATCGTGATCCGGCCGAGCAGGATGTTGTTCTCGTCCACCACCGGGGCCGACACCCAGTCATGGTCGGAAAACCGGCGGGCCACTTCCTGCGCCCCTTCGCCCACGTCGATCGCCGGCTGCTCGTCGTCGATCAGGCGGTTGATCGGGGTGCTGTCCTCGTGGGTCACCAGCGCCGCCAGCGGGACCCGACCCAGGTACTGGTGGCGGCGGCTGACCACGTACAGGTGGTCGGTGTGGTCGGGCAGCTCGCCGCGCAGGCGCAGGTAGCGCAGCACCACGTCGACGTTGACGTCGGCGCGCACGGTGACCACGTCCGGGTTCATCAGGCGGCCGGCGGTGTCCTCCGGATAGGACAGCACCTGCTCCAGGCGCTCGCGGTTCTCGCGGTCCATCGACTTGAGGACCTCGTCGATGACCGTGTCCGGCAGGTCCTCGACCAGGTCGGCCAGGTCGTCGATGTCCAGGTCCTCGACCGCGGCGACCAGCTCGTCCGGGTCCATGTCCGCGATCAGGCTCTCGCGCACCTCGTCGCCGACGTGCAGCAGCACCTCGCCGTCGTCCTCGGCATCGACCAGGCCCCACACCACCTCGCGCTTGCCCGGCGGCAGCGACTCGAGCAGGTTGCCGATCTCGGCCGGGGCGAGGGTGTTGACCAGCCGCCGCACCGGGCCAAGCCGGCCGCTGTCCAGTGCATCGGACAGCAGGCGGAGCTGGCGCGCGGTCTTGTCGTAGCGGACGGCTTCGGCCATGCGCGTCTCCAGGTCGGGGGCGAGGCCGCGACGGGAGCCGCGCGGCGGGTCAGGCGTTCATGCGCGCATTATCCCGCGTGGCCCGCGCGATGGATAGGGCGTCACGCTGTTTCCAGCCAGCGCTCGATGGCCCGGCGGTCACGCGCCTGCAGCAATCGTGGCGCACGCGCCTGCAGTGCGGAGAGGTCACAGGCACGCAGCGTGCGGCGCAGCTCCAGCAGTCCCGCCGGGTGCAGGCTGAACTGGCGCAGCCCCAGCGCGAGCAGCAGCGGCGCCAGGCGCGGATCGCCGGCCATCTCGCCGCACACCGCCACCGGCACGCCGTGCGCGGCGCCGGTGCCGATCACGTGCGCCAGCAGCCGCAGCACGCCCGGATGCAGCGGCGAATAGAGGTCACCGAGGGCGTCGTTGTTGCGGTCCACCGCCAGCAGGTACTGGACCAGGTCGTTGGTGCCGACCGAGAGGAAATCCACCGCATCCACCAGCCCGGCCACGCCGATGGCCGCGGCGGGCACCTCGATCATCGCGCCCAGCGGGGGCGCCTGCGCCTCCACGCCGCGCCGGCGCACCGACGCCACCGCACGACGCAGGCGGCGACGCACGATCATCATCTCCTCGCGGCACGACACCATCGGCACCAGCACCCGCACCGGCCCGTAGGCCGACGCACGCACGATCGCGCGCAGCTGGGTGTCGAACACCGCGTCGTAAAGCAGCGACAACCGCACCCCGCGCACACCCAGTGCGGGATTGTCCTCGTTGGCCAGGGCCAGGCCGGCGCTGTCGGCCTTGTCCGCGCCCAGGTCCAGGGTGCGGAAGGTGACCGGCCGGCCCTCCATGCCCAGCACCGCATCGCGGTAGGCGAGGAACTGTTCCTCCTCGCCGGGCGTCTGCCGGTCCTGCAGGAACAGGAATTCGGTGCGGTACAGGCCGATGCCGGACGCGCCCAGCGCGTGCGCGCGGGACACGTCCTCGCGCGATTCGGCATTGGCGAACAGCGCGATGTCCACTCCGTCCAGGGTGCGGGTCGGCTTGCTGCGCAGCCGCTCCAGGCCGCGCCGCTCGCGTTGTTCGCGCTGCTCGAGCTCCTGGTGGCGACGCAGGTCGCCGGCGTCCGGGTCCAGCACCAGCTGGCCGCTTTCGCCGTCGACCATCAGCACGTCGCCGTCGTTGATCCGCGACAGCGCCTCGGCGGCGCCCACCACCAGCGGCAGGTGCAGGCTGCGCGCCAGGATGGCGCTGTGCGAAAGCGGGCTGCCGGCGGCGGAGACGATGGCCACCACGCCCTGGGCCTGCAGCTGCGCCAGTTCGGACGGGGCGACGTTCTCGCAGACCAGCACCTCGCCGGCGGTGCCGCGCGGCAGCGGGTCGTGCCGATGCAGGTGCGCGTTGACCCGTCCGATGATGTGGTCCAGGTCGTCCAGGCGCGCCCGCAGGTAGGGATCGTCCATGGCCTGGAACACCGCCGCCAGGCGATCACGCTGCACGCGCAGGGCGAAGCCGGCCGAGTAGCGTTCCTGGCGGATCAGGCCGTCAAGCGCCTGCACCAGCTCCGGGTCGTCCAGCAGCAGGGCATGCAGGTCGATGAACTCGATCGCTTCCTTGGACAGCGCACCCTGCAGCTTCTCGCGCAGCGCCCGCATCTCGGCGCGGGTGGCCTCCAGCGCATCCTGCAGGCGGCCGGCCTCGGCCTTGACCTGTCCGGCCGGGACCCGCTGCTCGGTCACTTCCAGCGCATGGGGCAGGCGCACACGGGCGCGGCCGAGCGCCAGGCCGCGCGAGGCGCCGTGGCCGGAGAAGGCGTGCCTCATCCGGGCCGGCCACGATGCCGGGCCCGGCGCTGCGCACTGAAGCGGCCCGGACCGGGCATGGCTCAGGCGTCCTCGTCGAACCGGTTTTCGAACAGATCAACCACCGCCTGCATGGCCTCGGCCTCGTCGCTGCCGTCGGTGCGCACGGTGACCGGCGTGCCCTGGGCGGCGGCCAGCAGCATCACGCCCATGATGCTCTTGGCGTTGACCTCTCGCCCCTTGGCCTGCAGCGTCACCGCGCAACGGAAGGGCGCCAGCGCCTGGACCAGCTTGGCGGTGGCCCGGGCATGCAGGCCCAGGCGGTTGGAGACGGTGAGTTCACGTTCAAGCATCGTCGAGGATCGCTCCATTGCGGGTGCCCGCCGCGGCCGTGGCGGGCAGTTGGTCCAGTCCCTGTTCCGGGTAGTTCATGACCCGCAGCAGCATCGGCAGGCTCAGCGCGGAAACCCGTCGTACCGGCGTCCCCAGCCTGGCCACCTGCGCGGCGAGGTTGCTGGGGCTGGCCCCGTAGAGATCGGTCAGCACCAGCACCCCGTCGCCCCCGTCCACCCGTCGCAGCGCCGCCGAGGCGGCCGGCAGCAGCTGGCCCGGGTCGGAGTCGAACGGGACTTCGAAGGCCTCCGCCTTCAGCGGCAGGTTGCGCAGCAGGGCCGTCGCCACGGCAAGCAGGGCGCTGCCGACGCCGGGGTGGGTGATCAGGAGAATGCCACATGCCATGGCGTGAAACTTAACAGAGGGGCGTGACCTTCGTCGCCTCCCGCGTCGCTGCCCCGCGCCGCCGCCGGGCGGCGGCCGCGGGCCTGCCGGTGGCGCGCCTCAGTCCTGCTCGCGATGGTAGGTGGCGACCTCGTTCCAGCCCTGGGCACGCGCGTGCGCGGCCATCCGTTCGGCCAGGTAGACCGAACGGTGCTTGCCGCCGGTGCAGCCGAAGGCAACGGTGACGTAGGCGCGCGTGTCCGAACGCAGCCGTGGCAGCCAGGAATCCAGGAAACCGGCGACCTGGCGCGCGTAGGCATCCACGTCGGCCTGCGCGTCCAGGTAGTCGCGCACGCGCGGGTCGCGGCCGGTGAGCGGGCGAAGTTCCGGCTCCCAGTGCGGGTTGGGCAGGACCCGCGCGTCGAACACGAAGTCGGCTTCCTCGGGCACCCCACGCTTGTAGGCGAAGGATTCGAACAGCAGCGACAGCCCCGGGCTGTGCTCCAGCGCGAACCCGGTGATCACCTGGCGGCGCAGCTGGTGCACGTTGAGGTGGGTGGTATCGATCACCGCGTCGGCCTCGCCGCGCAGCGGCGCGATGATCTCGCGCTCGCGGGCGATCGCCTCCGGCAGCGACAGCCCGAGCCGGCTCAGCGGATGGCGGCGCCGGGTGTCGGCGTAGCGCCGCAGCAGGATGTGGTCCTCGGCCTCGAAGAACAGCAGGCGTGCGTCCACGCCCAGGTCGACCGCGGCCGCGCGCCAGCCGGCCAGCCGGCCCAGGTCGCCGAGGCGGTTGCGCACGTCGATGCCCACCGCGATCCGCTCGGGCAGGCCGTCCTCGCGCAGCAACGAGTTGACGAATGCCGGCAGCAGGTCCAGCGGCAGGTTGTCGACGCAGTAGTAGTCCAGGTCTTCGAAGGTCTTCAGCGCCACCGACTTGCCCGATCCGGACAGCCCGCTGACGATGACCAGGGTGGGGCGTGGCTGGTTCATGCGCCGCGTCGCTCCAGCAGGTTGCTGTGGCGCGCGATGAACATCGCCGCCGGATCGATGCCCTTGGTGCGCAGGATGTGCAGCCGGGTCGCCGCCTCGGTGAGCACCGCCAGGTTGCGGCCGGGCATCACCGGCAGGGTGATCAGCGGCACGTCCAGGTCCAGCACGTGGCGGGTCCCCGAGTCCCCGGTCAGGCGTTCGTAGCCATGGGGCGTGGGCTCGGTCATCGGCCGGGTGAGGTGCACGATCAGGCGCAGGTATTTGTTCTTCTTGACCGCGGTGTCGCCGAACATCTCGCGCACGTTCAGCACCCCGAGGCCGCGGACTTCCAGCAGGTCCTGCAGCAGCTCCGGGCAGGTGCCGTCGAGCACGTCCGGGGCGATCTGGGTGAACTCCGGCGCGTCGTCGGCCACCAGCCGGTGGCCACGGCTGAGCAGCTCCAGCGCAAGCTCGCTCTTGCCCGAACCGGCCTCGCCGGTGATCAGCACGCCGATGGAGTAGATCTCCATGAACACCCCGTGCAGGGTCACGCGCGGGGCGAGGGTGCGGGCCAGGTGGTAGGAGAGGTGGTTGAGCAGTTCGTGCCCGCGCCGCGGGGAGATCCACAGCGGCGTGTCCGACTCCTCCGCCGCCGCGCGCAGGTCTTCAGGGCAGGACTGGTTCTTGCTGATCACCAGGGCCAGCGGCCGGAACTGGATGATCTTCTCTATCGTCTCCCAGCGCTGGCGCGAATCCAGGGAGTCCAGCCACGAGAGCTCCTCGCTGCCGAGGATCTGCACCTTGTTGGGATAGACCGCATTGAGGTAACCGGCCAGCGACGGCCGCCGGGCATTGGTCTCGCCGGAGTCGATCTCGCGGCGCTCGCCCTTGCGGCCGGCGACCCAGCGCAGGGACAGCTTCTCCTGCTGCTGTTCGAACAGCTCCAGGGCGGTGATGCTGGCGTTCCTCATGCGGCCCGGATCCTCGTGGGTGGGGACGCCGTGATTGTCGCCTGAAACCGGCGCGTGCGTCCCGGCCGGCACCGCCGGCCGGGAGCGGCCGCGGCTCAGCCCACGTCGGGGACGACGCGCGGCGCCTGGTGGTCCTGCTGCTTTTCCTTGAGCTTGAGGATCTGCCGGTCGAGCTTGTCGGCCAGCAGGTCGATGGCCGCGTACATGGTCTGCGCCTCGGCTTCGGCGTGCAGCGAACGGCCCGGGACGCTGAGGTCGGCCGCGGCGCGGTGGGAGGGCTTGCTCAGCCCCAGCTGGACGCGCGCGTCGATGGGCTGGTCGAAGTGACGGGCAAGGCGGCGCAGCTTCTCCTCGACGTAGTCGCGCAGGGCCGGGGTGATCTCCAGCTGCTGGCCGTACGTTTCGATGCGCATCGTGAACCTCCTTTGTGGTTGCCGCGTGGGCGGCCCCGCACGATGCAGGTCACGCGCCTAGCCGATGCGGACCCGCTCGTGCGACGCCGGAATGTTCATGACCTCACGATACTTCGCCACCGTCCGCCGCGCCACCGGAACACCGGTCTGCTTGAGCAGGTCAGCCAGCTTGGCGTCAGAAAGCGGTTTGCGCGGATTCTCGCCATCGATGAGCCGCCGGATCATCGACTGGATCGCGGTGCTGGAGGCCTCGCCGCCGCCGCCGGTATCGATGCCGGAGGCGAAGAACGCCTTCAGCGGCAAGGTGCCGCGCGGGGTGCGCACGTACTTGCGCGCGATCGCGCGGGAAACGGTGGATTCATGCATCCCCAGTTCGCCGGCGATCTCGCGCAGGGTCAGCGGACGCAAGGCCTGCTCCCCGAACTCGAGGAACCCCGCCTGCTGGCGCAGCAGGCAGCGCACCACCTTGAGCAGCGTTTCGCCACGGGCCTCCAGGCTCTTGAGGAGCCAGCGCGCCTCCTGCAACTGGCCGCGCAGGTAGCCGGCGTCGCTGTCGCCGCAGCGGCGGATCAGCTGTTCGTAGCCGCGATGGATGGAGACCCGCGGCAGTGCCTGCTGCGAGAGCGCCGCCTTCCAGACGCCGCGCTGGCGCCAGATCAGACAGTCCGGCACCACGTAGCTGTCGTGGTCCAGCTCGGCAAGCTGCTTGCCGGGGCGCGGATCCAGCGAGCGCACCAGCTGGACCGCCTGCTCGACCTCGCCGGCCGGCGCGCGCAGTTCGTGCGCCAGGCCCTGGGTGCCGATCCGCGGCAGGCGTTCCAGCGGGCCGGCGACGATGCGCAGCGCCAAGGCCCGGCCCGGCGTGCAGTCGGGCAGGACGTCCAGCTGCAGGCGCAGGCATTCGGCCAGGTCGCGCGCGCCGACGCCGGCCGGATCGAAGCGCTGCAGCTGGTGCAGCACGGTGAGGATCTCCTCCTCGCTGGCACGGGTCTCCGGCAGGAGGGAGTCGGCGATGGCCGCCAGCGGCTCGCGCAGGTAGCCATCCTCGTCCAGCGCGTCGATCAGCATCGCGCCGATGCGGCGGTCGCGCGGGGACAGTGGCGAGAGGTGGAGCTGCCACAGCAGGTGGTCGGCAAGGGTCTCAACCTCGGCCATGCGCTCGGCCGCGCCTTCGCCATCCTCGTCGTAGCCGCTGCCACCGGAACTCTGCCAGGCGGTCTCCTCCGGGCTCCAGTCCTCGCCCACCGGCGCGGCGTCGGGTTCCGGTGGTCCGTCGCCATCGCCGGTGTCGCCGGCGGCGGCGGGCTGGTGCGGATCGGCTTCGTCGGTCCATTCCAGCAGGGGATTGCTTTCGATCGCTTCGGCCACCTCGGCCTGCAGTTCGGCCGTGGACATCTGCAATACCCGGATCGCCTGACGCAACTGCGGCGTCATGACCAGGTGCTGTCCCAGCGATGTCTGCAGCCGTGCCTTCATGTCCCTGCCATCAGGAAAGCCAAGGGCAGCCGGCCGCGGGGGCTAGAGGCGGAACGTATCCCCGAGATAGACCCGGCGCACGTCCGGATCGGCCAGCAATGCGTCCGGCGCCCCCTGCGCCAGTACGCTGCCCTCGGCGAGGATATACGCCCGGTCGCAGATTCCCAAGGTCTCGCGCACGTTGTGGTCGGTGATCAGCACGCCGATGCCGCGGTTCTTGAGGTGGGTGACGATGCGCTGGATCTCGCCCACCGAGATCGGATCGACGCCGGCGAACGGCTCGTCCAGCAGCATCAGCCGCGGCCTGGCGGCCAGTGCGCGGGCGATCTCGCAACGCCGGCGCTCGCCGCCGGAGAGGCTGGCGCCCAGCTGGTCGGCGACATGGCCGATCTGCAACTCGTCCAGCAGCGAGGAGAGCTCGGCTTCCAGGGCGTCCTCGCCCTTGAGGTCCTCGCGCAGCTCCAGCACCAGGCGGATGTTGTCGGCGACGGTGAGCTTGCGGAACACCGACGGCTCCTGCGGGAGGTAGCCCACGCCCAGGCGGGCGCGGGTGTACATCGGCTCGGCGGTGATGTCGCAGCCGTCGAGGACGATGCGGCCGGCATCGGCGGCCACCAGCCCGACGATCATGTAGAAGCAGGTGGTCTTGCCGGCGCCGTTGGGGCCGAGCAGGCCGACCACCTCGCCGGCATCCAGGGTGAGCCCGAACTCGCGCACGACCTCGCGCTGCTTGTACTTCTTACGGAGACCTTCGGCGACGAGCATCAGTTGGATTCCCGGTTCTGCTGCGCGCGCGGCTGGATCACGGTGCGCACGCGGCTGCCGTCGCCGCCGCTCTGCATCTGACCGCTAGCCATGTTGTAGACCATGCGCTGGCCACTGTTGCTGCCGCGCGGCGACTGGACCTGGTAGTTGCCGGTCAGCGTCAGCAGTTCCTTCTTCGGCTCGTAGACGATGCGGTCGGCACGTGCGTTCATGGTGGTGCCGTCGTCCATTTCCTGGCGCATCGTGGCCTGCTTGCCGGTCAGGATGACCTGGTCGATCTCGCCGTTGCGCTGGACCACCTCCGCGCGCCCGGCGGTGATGTGCAGGCTTCCCTGGGCGATCTCCACGTTGCCGTCGAAGACGCAGCGCGAGTTGGCCTGGCCCTGGTTGCAGTCGGAATTGTCCGAGTCCAGGGTCATCGGCTGGTTGCGGTCCGACGACTTGGCGTGGGCCAGTGCCGGCAGCACCAGCACGAACGCCAGTGTCGCGAAGAGGGCCGGGAGGCGGCCCTCAAGGGCGCGCGGAAGGTTCATAGCGTGTCCTCACCTTGGAAAGGAGGCGGTACTGGCGGGTCTTCAGGTTCGCTTCCAGCCCGGTGCCGGTCTGGCGCACGCCGGGGCGCGTCAGCTCCACCGGCTGGTCGGTACGGGCTAGGTCGCGGGATGGGAGCAGTTCCATCGAACCGGTGCGGAAACTGGTCGGCGCGGGGCTCGCCGGGTCGCTGTCGCCGGCGACGTTGCCGTCCAGGCGCAGGAGCTCGCCGTCCGGGCTGATCCATCCGCGCTCGGCGGCGAGCTTCCACGGACCGGGCTGGGAAGGGGCCAGGAAAACCGGGCGCACCACGTCCATGCTCTCGTCCTCGCGGCGCTGCAGTTCGGGTGCCTGCACGCGCACCGACTCGGTGCCGTCCTTGCCGAGCACCACCAGCTCGAAATCCCGCAGCACGTAGTCCGATCGCTGGCCGCTGGCGTCCTCGGGCGCGTCGTTGCCGCGCATCCTCCAGGCCGACCAGCCGGTGATGATCGCGGCCGCCAGCAGGGCCGCGCCGAGGAGCATGCGCCGGTTCATGCCCTGCGCCCGTCGCGCGAGCCATGCCCGGCGAGGATCGCCGGTACGTGGCCATGGGCAGCCAGCAGCACGTCGCAGACCTCGCGCACCGCGCCTTCGCCGGCGCGGCCGCGGGTGCGCCAGTGGACCACCTCGGCGATCCACGGATGCGCGTTGGCCGGCGCCACCGCCAGGCCCACTGCACGCAGGCATTCCAGGTCGGGCAGGTCGTCGCCGACGAAGCAGGCCTGAGCGCGGGACAGGCCGTGGCGCCCGATCAGCCCATCCATGCAGGCCAGCTTGTCGGCCACGCCGATGTGGGTCTCCAGCCCCAGGTCGGCGCCGCGCTTCTGCGCGACCAGGCTGTGGCGGGCGGTGATCAACGCGACATGGAAGCCGAAGCGGCGCAACTGCACCATGCCCTGGCCGTCGAGCACGCTGAAGGACTTGTACTCGTTGCCCTCGCCGTCGAAATACAGGCGTCCGTCGGTCAGCGTGCCGTCCACGTCCAGGCACAGCAGCCGCACCTGGCGCGCGCGCTCGGCGATCTCGGGGGCGACGGTGGACAGCGGGTCGTAGGGCACGAAGGATTCCAGTGGCATCGGCGGCGGTTAAACCACGCGTGCTCGCAACAGGTCGTGAACATTGAGCGCACCCACCGGACGGTGCTGGCCGTCGACCACGATCAGGCCGTTGATCCGGTGGCGTTCCATCAGGTGCGCCGCCTCGGTCGCCATCTGGGTCGCGTCGATCGTGCGCGGGCCCCGGGTCATCACCTCGGCGATGCGCGCCTGGCGCACGTCGATGCCACGGTCCAGGGCGCGGCGCAGGTCGCCGTCGGTGAAGATGCCGGCGAGGGTGCCATCGGCGGCAGTGACCGCGGTCATGCCCAGGCGCTTGCGGCTCATCTCCACCAGCGCCTCGGCCACGCTGGCGGTGTCGTCCACGCGGGGCAGCTCCTCGCCGCCGTGCATGACGTCGGTGACGTGCAGCAGCAGGCGCCGGCCCAGGCTGCCGGCCGGGTGCGAGCGGGCGAAGTCGTCGGCGGTGAAGCCGCGCGCCTCCAGCAGCGCCACCGCCAGGGCGTCGCCCATGGCCAGCGAGGCGGTGGTGGAGGAGGTGGGGGCCAGGTGCAGGGGGCAGGCCTCGGCCGGCACGCCAACGTCCAGGTGGATGTCGGCCTCGCGCGCCAGGGTGGACTGGGGGCGGCCGGTCATCGCGATCACGGCGTTGCCCTGGCGGCGCAGGGCCGGCAGCAGCATCAGGATCTCGTCCGATTCGCCGGAGTAGGACAGGGCCAGCACGATGTCCGGGTCGGTGATCATGCCCAGGTCGCCGTGGCCGGCCTCGCCGGGGTGCACGAAGAACGACGGGGTGCCGGTGGAGGCCAGGGTCGCGGCGATCTTGCGCGCCACGTGCCCGGACTTGCCCATCCCGGTGCACACCAGGCGCCCGCCGGAAGCCAGCACCAGCGTGCATGCGCGGGCGAAGTCCGCGCCGACGCGCCCGCCGACCGCCTGCAGCGCCTGCGCCTCGACCTCGAACACGCGGCGGCCGGACGCCGCCAGCTGCGCAGGATCGGTGGATGGCTCGTCGGCTGCGCTCATGTGACGGCCCGGGATGGCCCGGATTCGCTAGACTAGGGTGCTTTATTCTAGGCCAAGCGCTCAATGGACGCCGACACCATCGCCCGCATGATCCAAGCCGGCCTGCCCGGGGCCCACGCCCGTGTGCAGGGCGACGACGGCGTGCATTTCGAGGCCACCGTCGTGTGCGAGGCCTTCCGCGGCAAGCTGCCGCTGGCCCGCCACCGGATGGTCTATGCCACCCTCGGGGACCTGATGGGCGGGGCGATCCATGCCCTGTCGCTGAAGACGGTCACCCCCGACGAAGCGCACTGACCCCGCGTCCGGTCGCTCCCTTCCCGCATCCGTTCCCATTCCCGGCCTTCCATGCAGAAGATCGTAGTCAGCGGCGGCGTGCCGCTCCGAGGCGAAGTCGCCATCTCCGGCGCCAAGAACGCCGTCCTGCCCATCCTGTGCGCGACCCTGCTGGCCGACGCGCCGGTGCGGATCAGCAACGTGCCGCACCTGCATGACGTGGTCACCACGCTCAAGCTGCTGGGCGAGCTGGGGGCGACGGTGGAGTACCAGGACGGCGAGCTGTGCCGCGGCCTGACCGTGGACCCGCGCACGGTGACCCACCACGTGGCCCCGTATGACCTGGTCAAGACCATGCGCGCCTCGATCCTGGTGCTGGGTCCGCTGCTGGCGCGCCATGGCGCGGCCGAGGTGGCCCTGCCCGGCGGCTGCGCGATCGGTTCGCGGCCGGTGGACCAGCACATCCGCGGGCTGCAGGCGCTGGGTGCCGAGATCAGCGTGGAGAACGGCTACATCAAGGCACGGGCCGGGCGCCTGAAGGGCGCGCGCTTCGTGTTCGACATGGTCACCGTGACCGGTACCGAGAACGTGATGGCCGCCGCCACCCTGGCCGACGGCACCACGGTGCTGGAGAACGCGGCGATGGAGCCGGAGGTCGTGGACCTGGCTGACTGCCTCAACGCGCTGGGCGCGCGGATCGAGGGCGCGGGTACATCGCGCATCACCATCCATGGCGTGGAGCGCCTCTCCGGCGGCCACCACGCGGTGCTCCCGGACCGGATCGAGACCGGGACCTTCCTGGTGGCGGCGGCCATGACCGGTGGCTGCGTGACCGTGCGCAACGCGCGCCCGGACACGCTGGAAGCGGTGCTGGACAAGCTGCGCGAGGCCGGCGCCAGGGTCGATGCGGAGGGCGACAGCATCACCGTGGACATGGAGGGCAGGCGTCCGCGTGCGGTCGGCCTGACCACCGCGCCGTACCCGGCGTTCCCCACCGACATGCAGGCGCAGTTCATGGCACTCAACTGCGTGGCCGAGGGCGTGGGCGTGATCAGCGAGACGATCTTCGAAAACCGCTTCATGCACGTCAACGAGCTGCTGCGCCTGGGCGCGGACATCCAGGTCGACGGCCACACCGCGGTGGTCCGCGGCGTCGCCCGGCTCAGCGGGGCGCCGGTGATGGCGACCGACCTGCGGGCCTCGGCCTCGCTGATCCTGGCCGGGCTGGTCGCCGACGGCGAGACCACGATCGACCGCATCTACCACCTGGACCGGGGCTACGAGAACATCGAGGCCAAGCTCGGGGCGCTGGGTGCGCGTATCCGCCGGATCGATGACCGCCAGGGAGCCGCCTGATGCTGCTGCGCGGCCGGCTGACGTCCAGACGCAAGGGCCTGCTGGCCCTGCTGGCGATGGCGCTGCTGCTGGTCGGCGTGGCCGGCTGGCTCGGCATGGCCGCCACGCGCGGCATCGAGACCCGCGACATGGACTGGGATGGCGATGGCACGGTCAGCCGTGGCGAGATCCTGCAGTCGCTCTACGCCGTCACGGCCGAGCGGGCGACCGAGGGCAACCGCCGCTGCACCACCTTCCGCTGGTTCCGCAGCGGCGAGGTGATCCGGGTCGACTGCCAGACCCTGATCGGCGGCGCCCAGCCCGAATAGGAATGCGGCCCCGCGGGGCCGCGTCGAAAGCAGGTCAGCGCAGCGCCTTGAGGGTCAGGTCGATCGTGTCCTGGCCGCCCTCGCGCTGGAGGATGCGCGCCGGCACCGGCATCCCAGGCACGATCCAGGCGATGGTCTCGCGCTTGTCGTCGCGGCGCACCACCCTGGTCGCCTGGTGGGTCTTGCCGGCCACCGTCACCGGCTCCTTGCCGGCCACCTCGTAACGCATCGGCTTGACCCGTCCCTCGTCGACCATGCGGTAGGCCAGCGGCTTGCCGGCCGCTAGGTCCCGGGCCACGGCCAGGTTGATCAGCAGGGCGTCCATGTCGCCGGCCTGCAGCTTCACCGGGCCGCGGCGCTCGGGCTTGACGTCGCCGGTCCAGGTGGCCTGCGTGTTCTTCCAGTCGTAGCTGGCAGTGACCGACTTGCGCTTGATCAGCGCCACCGAGGTGTCGCTGCTGCTCAGCGGGCGCAGGGTGCCCTGGTGCACGTCGAACACGGTGTTCTGGCTAAGGTCGGCCACCTGGTTGCGGATGCGCAGGCTGTACTTCCAGCGTTCGCTGCCCTCGCGTGCCAGCGACATGGTGCCGTTGGCCTGCATGCCCATGTAGCTGGCGGTGTAGTCGGCGGTGAACGGCTCCATCGCCAGCGCCGGCGAGGCGGCGGCAAGCAGGCCCAGCATCAGCGGCAGGCGGGTGGGGGTACGGGTCGGGGTCATGGTTCAGGCTCCTCGGTACTCGATCAGGCGGAGGTCGATCTCGTCCTCTCCGTCCTCGCGTTGCAGGATGCGGATGGGGGTGGGAACGCCGTCGGCGACCCACAGCAGGGTCTGGTCGCCATCGTCGGCGGTGCGCTCCACCCGCAGCGCGGCGTAGCTCATTTCGCCCACCGCCATCGGCTCGGGGGCCTCGCCCACGCGGTAGACGTGCGCGCGCACGCGTCCGCCATCCACGAAGCGGTACTGGAGCACCGCGCCAGGCCGGGCATCGCGCATGACCGCCAGGTTGATCAGCAGCGCGCTCATGTCGCCGGGACGCAGCGCCACCGGCTCGCGGCGGGCCTTCTTGATGTCGCCGGTCCAGCGCGCCTGCATGGCGTCCCAGTCATAGCTGCCGCTGACTTCCTTGCCGAACACGATGGCCTTGCGCTCGGTGGCCTGGGACAGCGGCCGGTAGTGGCCATCATGCTCGTCGAACACGGTGCCCTGGTGGATGTTCAGGCGGGCCAGGCTGGCCACGCCACGCTCGGCCCGCAGGTCCAGGTCGATGCGCCACCGCGGGGCCTCCTCGCGCACCAGCCGCATGGTCGCGCTGCCGGCGGGCTTGCCGCGGTAGTAGGCCTCGTAGGTGGCGACGAACGGTTCCAGCGTCCGCGCCACGGGCGCTGCCGCGCCCTCCGCCGTCGCCGCCTCGAGCGGCCGCGCGCGCGCCGGCATCGCCGCGGCAAGGCACAGGCTCAGCAGCAGGAGGGCGGTAGGAAAGGGGCGCATGCAGGTCTGGCGAGGCGGGAGGGAAGCATGCCCGCGGGCCGGTGTCAGGCGCGTGATTCCCGGTGCAGCATGCCAGCGGAATCTAGTTGCAGCGGACTAAACAGGCACTGACCATCCACCCGGACCTGGCCGCCCCGTTCAGCCAGGCGGCCGTCCACGGCCAGCGCCAGCACCGCGCTCACCAGCCGGTGTTCCTGCGGCAGCAGGCGCGCGGCAAGGAGTTCGGGCGTGTCGCCCGGGTGCACGGGGATGCGGACCTGCGCGACCACCGCACCGGCATCCAGCTCCGGGACCACGAAATGCACGCTGGCGCCGTGCTGCGCATCGCCGGCCTCCAGCGCGCGGGCATGGGTGCGCAGGCCCTTGTAGAGCGGCAGCAGCGAGGGATGGACGTTCAGCAGGCGACCATCGAAACGGCGCACGAAAGCGTCGCCGAGGATGCGCATGTACCCGGCGCAGAAGACCCAGTCGGGCCGGCTGGCGGCGACCGCGTCGGCCAGCTCGGCATCGAAGGCGGCGCGGTCCGGATAGGCGCGGGCGTTGCGGCTCCAGCGCAGCTCCGGCGCCACCTTTTCCAGCGCCGCCGCATCGGGACGGTCGGAGAAAACGCCCGCGACCTGCGCGTGCAGACGTCCCTGCGCGATCGCGTCCAGCACCGCCTGCAGGTTGCTGCCGCGACCGGAGACGAGAAAAGCGATGCGGGCGCTCATGCGGCGGCCCCCGCCGCCGGACGGTGGATCGTGGCCGCTGGCATTCAGGCCTCCTGGAACAGCGCCCTGACCTGCGGGCGCGTCAGTACCACCAGGGTGAACACGCCCAGCACCGTGCCCAGTGGCATCAGCATGCACGACACGCCGGCGACCACCAGGCACAGCGTGTGCCGGCGGCGGCGGGCAATGCAGCGCCCGGCATGGACCATGAATCCGGCCAGGGTCAGGCCGGCGGTGATCATCACCGCGGCCAGGGCCACGAAGAGCCAGCCGAACAGCTCAGGGCCAAACGGCATCGCCTCGCCCGGAGCGGGCGTCCCGAAGCGCCCGGTCACCAGCGCCAGGCCGATGACGAGGTGGAACACGGGCACCAGCGACAGCACGGCGGTGATGCCTGCGACCACGTAATGGAAGATCGACAGCAGCCGCAGCTGCTGCAGGTCGTCGGACGTCGGCCCGGGCGCGTTGGCGGCTTCCACGGGCCGTCAGCCGATGCGCACGCGCCCGTCGTCGCCGGCGCGCGCCACCACCTGGCCGATGGCGCGGTGCGCCAGGCCCTGCGCGTCCAGCGCGGCGCCGATGGCGGCCACCGCCTCCTGCGGCACCACCAGCACGAAGCCGACGCCGCAGTTGAAGGTGCGCCACATCTCGGCGTCGGCCACCGCGCCCTCGCGCTGCAGCCAGTCGAACACCGGGGGCAGCACGATCGCCGAGGCCTCGATGTCCAGCCCCAGGCCGTCGGGAATGACCCGGATGATGTTCTCGGTCAGGCCGCCGCCGGTGATGTGGGCCATGGCGTGGATGGCCTCGTCATGGGTGCGCAGCAGTTCCAGCACGGGCTTGACGTACAGCCGGGTCGGGGCCATCAGCGCGTCGGCCAGGGCCACGCCGCCGACCTGCAGGTCGGCCGGGCGGCCGGCGCGGTCGTAGATGCGGCGCACCAGCGAATAGCCGTTGGAATGCGGGCCGGAGGAGGCGATGCCGACCAGGACGTCGCCCGCGCGGACCCTGGCGCCGTCCAGCAGCTGCGACTTCTCCACCGCGCCCACCGCGAAGCCGGCCAGGTCGTACTCGCCCGGCGGGTACATGTCCGGCATCTCTGCGGTCTCGCCGCCGATCAGCGCGCATCCGGACTCGGTGCACCCGGCGGCAATGCCGCCCACCACCGCAACGGTGGTGTCCACCTCGAGCTTGCCGGTGGCGAAGTAGTCCAGGAAGAACAGCGGCTCGGCGCCCTGTACCAGGATGTCGTTGACGCACATGGCCACCAGGTCGATGCCGATGGTGTCGTGGCGACCGAGCTGCTGGGCCAGCTTGAGCTTGGTGCCCACCCCGTCGGTGCCGGAAACCAGCACCGGCTCGCGGTACTTGTTCGACAGGTCGAACAGGGCGCCGAAGCCGCCCAGCCCGCCCATCACCTCGGGCCGGAAGCTGCGCCGCACCAGCGGCTTGATCCGCTCGACCAGCTCGTTTCCGGCGTCGATGTCCACGCCCGCGTCGCGGTAGGTCAGGGGAGTGGGCGTCGGGGTCTGGCTCACGTCGGTGCCTGCGGCTGCGGGAAGGGCCGCGATTCTACCAGCCGCGCCCGGGCGCGGGACCGTCGCGCCGGTCTTCGCGCCGCGTCGATTGGCGCGGGGGTCCGGTTCGGGCAACAATTCGCCGACATTCCCCGTCCCCCGAGGATTCCCATGCCCGTCCGCCGTGGCCTGACCCTGTTCCTGGCGCTGCTGCTGTGCCTGCCGGTACTGCCGGCATCCGCCCAGGACGGCCTGCGCACCGAAGGCGAGGTCGCCAGTGCCAGCGGGCTGTACGCGGCGGAGGTGGTGGTCGGAAGCCAGGCCGACGGCGCCCGCCGCGCCGGTTATGCGCGCGCGCTGGCCCAGGTGCTGGCCAAGCTGTCCGGCGACGCCGGCGTGGCCAACCGGCCCGGCGTGGCCCAGGAGCTGCGCAACGCCGACGCCTATGTCGACGGCTACGACTACCGCCAGGACCAGGGCACCTCGCCGGCCGGCGCCCCCACGTTCCGCACCATGCTGGTGGTGCGCTTCGTGCCCGAGGCGGTGGATGCGCTGGTCTCGGCCCTGGGCCTGCCGGTTTGGGCGCAGCCGCGTCCCAAGCCGGTGGTCTGGCTGGCGATCGACGACGGCAGCGGCCCGCGCCTGCTCGGCACCGGCCAGGTCAACGCGGCGCGCCCGCTGCTGGACCGCGCGGTCGAGCGGGGCTACCGGCTTGGCCTGCCGGGTGGCGGGGCGGCCGAGCAGGCCGTGGTCGGTGCGATCTGGCGTGCGGACACCGCCGCCGTGGCACGCGCCTCGGCCCGTTACAGCCCGCCGATGCAGCTGATCGGCAAGATGTACCGCAGTGCCGGCGGCTGGGCCACGGATTGGACCTTCGTCGACGCCGGGCGCGTGCTGGCGACCCGCACGGTCACCGAGTCCGATCCGCGCCGGGCGCTGTCCAGCGGCGCCGACGTGGCCGCCGACGCCCTGATCCAGCGCTACGCCAAGGTGCCGGCATCCCAGCCGTCCGGGACCTACCGCGTGGTTGTCACCGGCCTGCGCGGCGCGGAGGACTACCTGCAGGTGTCGGCGCTGCTGCAGCGCCTGCCGGTGGTGCGCCGGGTGGTGCCGTTGCGCGCCAGCGCCGACCGGGTCGAGTTCGACCTGGACCTGCTCACCGGCCTGGTCGGCCTGGACCGCATGCTCGGCGACAACGCACCGGTGGTGCCGGTCGAAGGCGCGCCGGGCGAGTACCGCATCCGATGAACCACGCCACCGACCAGGCGGGGGAGATCGCCCGCTTCCTGCACCAGCTCAAGTGGTTCGTGCTGGGCCTGGTGGTCCTGTGGATCATCGGCCTGCTGGCCCCGATCCTGACGCCGTTCGTGCTGGGCGCCCTGCTGGGGTGGCTGGGCGACCCGCTGGTGGACCGGATCGAGCGCACCGGCCGTTCGCGCAACGTCGCGGTGGCCCTGGTATTCGGGCTGATGTCGCTGCTGCTGGTGCTGGCCCTGGTGATCCTGGTGCCGATGCTCGAGCGCCAGGTGCGCACCCTGGTCGAGTCGGCGCCGGGCTACCGGGACTGGCTGCTGCAGACGGCCGTGCCGTGGATCGAGGCGCGCACCGGGCTGGAGCTGATGTCCTGGCTGGACCCGGAGCGCCTGGTGGGCTGGGTGCGCGAGCACTGGCAGCAGGCCGGGGGCGTGGCGACCGCGGTGGCCGGCTACCTCTCGCGCTCGGGCTTCGCGATGGTCGCCTGGGTGATCAACCTGGTGCTGCTGCCGATCCTCACCTACTACTTCCTGCGCGACTGGGACCTGCTGGTGGAGCGGGTGGCGGCCCTGGTTCCGCGTGACCACCTGGACACCGTGACCCGGCTGGCGCGCGAGTCCAACGACGTGCTCGGCGCCTTCCTGCGCGGCCAGTTCGTGGTCATGGTGGCGCTGGGTGCGATCTACGCCGTCGGCCTGCAGCTGTCCGGGCTCAAGCTCGGGCTGCTGATCGGCCTGGTCGCCGGGCTGATCAGTTTCATCCCCTACCTGGGGGCGACGGCCGGGGTCGTGATGGCGGTGCTGGCGGCGCTGGTGCAGGCCCAGGGCTTCGACACCCGGTTGCTGGTGATGGTCGGCGTGGTGTTCACCGTCGGCCAGCTGCTGGAAAGTTACGTGCTGACCCCGCGCATCGTCGGCGACAAGATCGGCCTGCACCCGGTGGCGGTGATCTTCGCGGTGATGGCCGGCGGCCAGCTGTTTGGCTTCCTCGGCATGCTGATCGCGCTGCCGGCGGCGGCGGTGATCAACGTGCTGCTGCGTTTTGCCGCCGAGCGCTACCGCCGCAGCGGGCTCTACCGCGGCGAGCATGCCGGGCCTGCGATCGTGCTGGAGCCATACGAGCGTGCTGCCGCGGTCGTGGTGGCGCCGGCGGCGGCCGAACCGCCGGCGCGCGGCGAGGGCACGTGAGCGTTCCCCCCACCGGGGCGGGCACGCCGCAGCTTCCGCTGGCGTTGCGCTATCCGCCCGAACAGCGGCTGGAGAGTTATCTGGGCGGTCCGGCCGGCGCGGTGGAACAGTTGCGCAGCCTGGCGCGCGTGCCCGGGGTGGACTGGATCTACCTGGAAGGCCCGCCCGGTTCCGGCAAGACCCACCTCGGCCTGGCGGTGTGCGCCGAGGCCGAGGGCGTGGGCCGGCGCGCGGCCTACCTGCCGCTGCGCGCGGCCCGGGGCCGGCTGCGCGAGGCGCTGGACTCCCAGGAAGCCGACGTGGTGGCGCTGGATGGCCTGGAGGCGGTCGCCGGGGACCGCGCCGACGAGGTCGCGCTGTTCGATTTCCACAACCGCATGCGCGCCCTCGGCGCCTGCGTGCTGTACCTGGCCAGTGCCGCACCGGCGGCGCTGGAGCTGGCGCTGCCGGACCTGCGCTCGCGCCTGGGCCAGTGCACCCGCATCGCGCTGCAGCCGCTGGACGATGACGGCCGCCGCGCGGTGCTGCGCGATCGTGCCCGCCGTCGTGGCCTGGTGCTGGAGGAGGCGGCGATCGACTGGATGCTCACCCGGACCGGGCGCGACATGGGCCACCTGCTGGCCCTGCTGGAACGCATCGACCGCGCCTCGCTGGCGGCCCAGCGGCGGGTGACCGTGCCCTTCCTGCGCGGGTTGCTCGAGGCCGGCTGAGCGACGGGCGGGACGACGGCCTCACGGCAGTGGCTGGACGCCGTGGGCCATCGACGCCATCCATTTCCCCGGGCCTGCGGCGAAGGCTGTCCGCCGCCTCAGCTGCAGGGCTCGGCGCGGCTGTCCCATACCACCGGCTCCCAGTACCCCTTGTCGCGGATGCTTTGCGCATCGAGCCGGTCGCGCAGCACGCGTGCACCGATGGCCAGGCTCGTGCTGGCCGGCACATCGACGCTCAGGCTGCGGTACGCGCGCTGCCGCTCGAGCTTCTTCATCTTCGCGATCTGGGCGACGGCCGCGCCTGGCAGGCGGTCCGGATCGATGCGCTCGGCGACGGTCAGCGTGTGCCTGCCCTCCCCCAGGCGGTAGCGCGGCTGGCCGCCCAGTGGCGTGCTGCGCCCGTCGATCCGGGTGATCTCGACCGGGAAGATGTCCTGGCTGTTGGGCACCGAGCCACGCTGGTCGGTCACATAGCCGCAGGCCTCGGCGGCTGACGCGCCCGCTGCTGCGACGATCGCGCCGGCCGCCACCAGGCACATGCCCAGCAGGCGACCCGGGTCCGGATAACGTGGGGTGGACATGACGTCGGCTCCCGATTGGAAGGGCCATTGGTATACGCCGCGGCGCACGCGCCCGCCAACAAGTGCCGCCCCTGGCGTTCAGTCGCCGGACGGACGAACGGCCCGCGCGGCTCAGGCGTCGCGCGTGGCGAGCTGCGCGTCCAGCTCCGCCAAGCGCTGCGGGGTGCCCACGTCGGTCCAGCGGCCGCGGTGGTGCTCGCCGCTTACCCGGCCGGCCGCCATGGCCCGGCGCAGCAGCGGTGCCAGCTTGAAGCGGGGCGGGGTGCCGGGATCGCCGTCCACGGTCGCGCGCCACCCTTCGAGAAGCGCGGCACGGTAAACGCCGATGCCGGAGAAGGTCAGCCTGGTGGGACCATCGGGGTGCACGCTGCCGTCGCCGGCCAGCATGAAATCGCCACGGGGGTGGTGCGCCGGATTGTCCACCAGGACCAGATGCGCGTCGCCGCGCGGCTCGCTCGGCAGGCGGGCGAAGTCGTAGTCGGCCCAGATGTCGCCGTTGACCGCGATGAACGGGCCATCGCGCAGCAGGGGCAGGGCGTGCAGCATGCCGCCGCCGGTCTCCAGCGGTTCGACGCCCTCGTAGCTGTAGTGCAGCCGCAGGCCCCAGCGGCTGCCATCGCCCAGCACCTCGGGGAAGCGGGTGGCCAGCCACGAGGTATTGACCACCACCTCGCGCACGCCCAGCGCGGCCAGCTTCTCCAGGTGCCAGGCCAGCAGCGGCCTGCCACCGGCAACCAGCAGCGGCTTGGGCGTGTGCAGGGTGAGCGGGCGCATGCGCTCGCCCAGGCCGGCGGCGAAGACCAGGGCCCTCACCCGGCCACCCTCGCCATCGCCGGGCGGATGCGCGCATCGAGCAGCCGCTGCAGCGGCTCCAGCTGCGGATGGCGTGGCAGCACCTCGTCCAGGTAGCCGATGAAGCGCGGCGCGTCGACCAGGTACTTGGTCTTGCCGTCGCGATGGTGCAGGCGGGCGAAGATGCCGAGGATCTTCAGGTGCCGCTGCACGCCCAGCCAGTCGGCGTCCCGCAGGAATACCGGCAGCGGCGGCACCGGCAGCCCCGCCGCCGCGGCGCGCGCGTGATAGCGCGCCAGCCATCCATCCACGCGCTCCAGTGGCCAGGACAGGAAGGCGTCCTTGAACAGGCTCACCGCGTCGTAGGCGATCGGACCGGCGACGCAGTCCTGGAAATCCAGGACGGCCGGCCCGGGTTGAACCGGCATCAGGTTGCGCGGCATGAAGTCGCGATGCACCAGCACGCGTGCCTGGGCCAGGGCGTTGTCCATCAGCCGGCGCTGCACCAGCTGCAGCTCCTCGGCCTGTCCGCAGTCCAGTGAGATCCCCAGGTGGGTGCGCAGGAACCATTCCTCGAACAGGCCGGCGTCGCGTTGCAGCAGGGCCTCGCCGAACACCGCCATCGACGGCGGCGGGGCGATGGACTGCAGCTTCAGCAGCTGGCCGATGGCGGCATCGAACCAGGCGTCGGCATTGTCCGCGTCGATGACCTGGGCCAGGGTGGAGGCGCCCAGGTCCTCCAGCAGCAGGAAGCCCTGGTCGACCTCGCGCGCCAGCACCTGCGGGACGTGCACGCCGCCTTCCTCCAGCAGGTCGCGGGAGGCCAGCCAGGGACGCACGTCCTCCAGCCCGGGCGGCGAATCCATCACGATCCGTGATGGCCCGGCGCCCTGGCTGCGCCAGTAGCTGCGGAAGCCGGCATCCATCGATGCGCGCGCCAGGGTGGCGGCGTCGTCGCCCAGGGCCGTGCGGGCCCACGCAAGTCGCTGGAGGTCGCGGTCGGAGGCGGGCTGCGGATTCATGCGTCGGTATCTGCCGGGATCGGCACAGGGTAATCGCCGCGCCCGCCGGCGGCGAGGCGCGTGGGCCTGGAAAGCGGAACGCCGGGCGTTGCCCGGCGCTCCGTGTCATCCAGGCCGGCTGCGCGGCGGCAGCACGTGGCTCAGCAGCAGCCGTGGTTGCCGTGCTGCTCGCCGCCGGCCACCGCGCCCACGCCGGTGGTCTGGCCCGCGACGCTGGCCCGGTAATGGTCGGCGATGACGTGCGAGACGCACTGGGTCACGCGCTTGCCCATCGGGATGTGCAGGAACTCGTTCGGGCCGTGGGCGTTGGAGTGCGGGCCCAGCACGCCGGTGATCATGAACTGCGCGCCGGGGAACTTCTCGCCCAGCATGCCCATGAACGGGATCGAGCCGCCTTCGCCCATGTACATGGCCGGCTTGCCGAACGCGGCCTGCGAAGCCGATTCGATCGCATCGGTCAGCCACGGCGATTGCGCCGGCGCGTTCCAGCCGGAAGAGGCCTTCTCCAGGTCCAGCTCCACGTGCGCGCCGTTGGGCGGGTCGGCCAGCAGCACCTCCTGCAGCAGCTCGCCGGCGCGCTTGCCGTCCAGGGTGGGCGGCAGGCGCAGCGACAGTTTCACCGAGGTATGCGGGCGCAGGACGTTTCCGGCCGATTCCAGCGGCGGCATGCCATCGACGCCGGTCACCGACAGGGCCGGGCGCCAGGTGCGGTTGAGCACCAGCTCGGCCGGGTCGCCGGACATCGGGGTCATGCCTTCCAGGAACGGGAACTTGCTGAAGACCTCGTCGGCAAGCACCCCGGCCACGCGCCCGGCCTGCTCGATGCGTTCGGCCGGGATGTCCACGTACAGGCCTTCGATCCGGATACGGCCGGTGGCTTCGTCCTCCAGTCGCGACAGCAGCTGCCGCAGCAGGCGGAAGCTGGAGGGCACCACGCCGGAGGCGTCGCCGGAATGCACGCCCTCGCTGAGCACCTTCACCGTGAGGTTGCCGCCGGCCAGGCCGCGCAGCGAGGTGGTGCACCACAGCTGCTCGTAGTTGCCGCAGCCCGAGTCCAGGCAGACCACCAGCGAAGGCTTGCCGATCCGTGGGGCGAGGTGGTCGACATACGCCGGCAGGTCGTAGCTGCCCGATTCCTCGCAGCCTTCGATCAGCATCACGCAGCGCGCATGCGGGATGCCCTGCTCGCGCAGCGCCAGGATCGCCGCCAGCGAGCCGTAGATGGCGTAGCCGTCGTCGGCGCCGCCGCGGCCGTACAGCTTGTCACCGCGCAGGACCGGCTTCCACGGGCCCAGGTCGGCGTCCCAGCCGGTCATCTCCGGCTGCTTGTCCAGATGGCCGTACAGCAGCACGGTGTCGTCGCCGGACTGGGGGCCGCTGGCCGGCACCTCGACATAGATCAGCGGCGTGCGCCCCTCCAGTTCGACCACCTCGACCTGCAGGCCCGGGATCTGCTGCGCGCGCGCCCAGGACTCCATCAGCTTCACCGCCGCGTCCATGTGGCCGTTGGCCTTCCAGTCGCGGTCGAACATCGGCGACTTGTTCGGGATTCGGATGTACTCGACGAGCTGCGGGACGATCTCGTCATCCCACTTGGCGCCGATGAAGCGCGCGGCGGCGGCGGGGTCGAGGCGGGCGATGTCCATGGAAACTCCGGGAAAGGTTTGCGGGCATTTTACGCCCCGGGGCGTGCACGGGCTTTTCCTACGCCACGTCGCGGCATTTCCGGGTGTCCGGATCCGGGAGATGGCGATACCGCCGGCGTGGGGGGCGGTCCAGACTGGCTCCACCGGGCACCGCCGGCAGGATGCCAGCCCCCGGGTTTCCATCCATCGCCACAGGGAGTGTCGCCATGAAGCTGTCCCGATTTCCGCTGCGCCCGCTGCTGCTGTCGCTGTTGCTGATGGCCAGCGCGGTGTTCACCGCCGCGGCCGCCGAGAAGGTCAACATCAACACCGCCGACGCGGCCCAGCTCGAGGCCGCGCTGGTGGGCATCGGCCCGGCCAAGGCCGAGGCCATCGTCGCCCACCGCAAGGCCAGCGGTCCGTTCAGGAGTGTCGACGAGCTGGCCCTGGTCAAGGGCATTGGCCTGAAGACGGTCGAGCGCAACCGCGACCTGATCACCATCGGGGCGCCGGCCAAGCCCGCCGTGCCGGCTGCCTCGACCGCGGGCAAGCCGGCCAAACCGGCTGCCGCCAGCGCCACCCCGGTGGCACGCCGCTGAGGCGGCGCGGCCGCCTGGCGGGCAAGTAATTCCGCAGCATCGCCGGCCCGACGCAGGGACGCGTCACCGGAGACTGGCGCCATTCTGGGGGCGTCCAGTGGTTGGCCGCCGCCCGGCGCGCACAGGACGTGCGGCCGGGCGGCATCACGTCGGGAGCCCGGCAGGCCCGCGGTCCCGCCGTCGCCGTCGCCGTCGCCGTCCAGGCGACGTGCAGCTGCCCGCCGTCCGCCGGCCGGTGGCTGCGGCACAATCACCCCATGCATGACTCCGGTCCCGCCCGCCATCTTCCGGCCCACGGCTACACCCGGGAACGCTGGCACAACGGCGCCGGCTGGACCCGGCGCATCCTGCGTCTCCCGGCCGCGGACGATTGGGAGCTGAGCCTGTCCATCGCCGACATCGAACGGCCGGCGGCGTACTCGCACCTGCCGGCAGTGGCGCGCGAGCAGGTGCTGCTGACCGGCGATGGCCTGGACCTGGTCTTCGACGACGGGGAGAGGGCGTTCCTGGAGCCGCCCCATGGGCGGATCCGCCTCGACGGCCGCCGCCCGGTCACCGGCGTGCCGCGGGAGGGGCCGCCGGTGCGGGTGTTCAACCTCATGTGGCGGCCGGCCACGGTCACCACCACGTTGCTGCACCGGCCGCTGGTCGGTGGCATGTACTGCTTCTGCGACGTGGACACCGCCTGGGCCATCCACCTGCTGGGCGGCCAGGCACGGGTGGTGTCACGGGTGCACGCGTTCACGCTGGAGGCGGGCGACAGTGCCTGGCTGGCGGCCCCCGGGCGCGAACGCTTCCTGCTGGACGGCGCAGGCGAGGCGCTGCTGGTGCGGGTGGGGCACCCGGCTCAGTAGACGTCGCGGCGGTAGCGTCCCTGGGCCCTTAGCTGGTCACGCCGGCCTGCCCCGAGGATCGAGCCAAGCACCGCGTCCACGGCCGGGGCCATGGTGCCGGCGCTGCCGCAGACGAGGATCACCGCCCCCTGCTCGACCCACGCGGCCAGCTCGACCGCGGCGGCCTCCAGCCGGTCCTGCACATAGGCACGGTCGCCCTCGCGCGAGTACGCCAGGTCCAGCCGCTCCAGCCAGCCGTCGTCCTGCCAGCGGCGCAGGTCCTGCGCGAAGTGCAGGTCGCGACCGCCGCGCTCGCCGAACAGCAGCCAGTTGCGCCGGGCGCCGGCGGCGACCCGCGCCGCCAGGTGCGCGCGCAGGCCGGCCATGCCGGTGCCGTTGCCGACCAGCACCAGCGGCCGACCGGTGTCGGGAGGATGGAAACCGGGATTGCCGCGGATCCGCAAGTCGATCACGCCGCCCGGCGGCGCGTGGCGGCAGAGCCAGCCACTGCCAAGCCCGGGGTTGCCGTCCGCGGCGTACATCTCGCGCACCAGCAACTGCAGCCGGCCCTCGGCGGGGATCGAGGCGATGGAGTATTCCCGGTGCGGCAGGCGCTGCAGGGCCGCGGCCAGCGCGTGCGGGCCCGTCCCGGCCACCTCCTCCGCCACCGGCAGGCGGCTGCGGGCCAGCACCGACGCCAACGGCTCCGGTCCATCGCCCGTGTCGACCAGGGCCTGCGGATCCATCCTGGCATCCCGCAGCCAGGCCGCCACCACGGCGGGCGCATGGCGCGGACCGATCTCGGCGATGTCGCCCGGCTGCCAGGCTGGCAGCGCGCCGACGCTGGGGACCAGCGACAAGGCATGCACCGGCCCGCCCGGGCTGCCGGGGTTGAGGTGCCGGCGCTCCACCAGCTGCCACGGCAGGTAGGCCGGGGTGCTCCAGTCCGCACCGGCGGGGTCGCCGCCGAAGCGGGCCACCTCGTACTGCCAGTGGCGCAGCGCGGACTGGTCGGCGTTGTCGACCTCGACCCGGTCGAACAGCGGGCGCGCGCCCTGCGCGCGCAGCCAGCCATCGAGCTGGCGCCCGAAGCCGCAGAAGGCTTCGTAGCTGCGGTCGCCAAGCGCGAGCAGGGCGTACTCCAGCCCGGCCAGGCCGGTGGAGCCGTCCTCGTCGCCCATCTGCCGCAGGAACTCCACCGCGTGGTCCGGCGGATCGCCCTCGCCGGTGGTGCTGGCGACGAACAACGCCTGGCGGGTGCGCGCCAGGCGGGCGGCATCCACCTGTTCCAGCGGCAGCACGACCACTTCGCGGCCACCGGCGCGCAGCATGGCGGCGCTGCGCTCGGCGAGGCTGGCGGCGAATCCGGTCTGGCTGGCCCAGGCCACCAGCACCGGATCGCCCGGGCGGTCCCGCGCCGCAGCCGCGGCCGGCAGCGCGCGCGCAGGCCGCAGGCAGGCCGCAGTGGCCAGCAGCCAGGCCGCGGCGATGGCGATCGCCAGCCCCAAACGGCCGGGTGCCGGCGCCGCCGGCCACCAGTCACCGCCGTGCAGCGGCAGCAGCAGCCCCGCCGACACCAGCAGCAGCCCCAGCAGCGCCAGCTGGCCCAGCAACGGGAGGCGGGTGGGCACGGAGCCGAGGCTCATGCGGCCAGGTGGCGACGGAACGCCGGGGTCATCGTTTCACGCGGGCCGTCGGGCGTGCGGACCACCAATCGTGCCGCCAGACCGCGCGCTTCGGCGAAGCGCAGGCCCGCATCGGGACCCATCACCGTCAGTGCGGTGGCCCAGGCATCGGCGTGCATGGCGTCGGCGGCGACCACGGTCACGGCCGCGACCGCCTGGGTCACCGGCCTGCCAGTGCGCGGATCGAAACTGTGCGAATAGCGCACGCCATCGTGATCGAAGTGGTGCCAGCGGTCGCCGGAGGTGGCGACCGCGGCGTCGTCCAGCACCAGCACCCGCGGCGGCAGCTCCGCCAGCGGGGTGTCCAGGTCCGGCTCGGCCTCGACCAGCACCTGCCAGGCACTGCCGTCGGGCTTGCGGCCATAGGCGCGGATCTCGCCACCGACCTCGACCAGGGCCGCGGTGACGCCGGCCGCGCGCAGGCCCTCGGCGGCAAGGTCGGCGCCGAAGCCCTTGGCGATGGCCGACAGGTCCAGCGCCAGGCCGCCGGGTTGAAGCAGCTCGCGGCCGCCGGCGCGGCGCTGCACCCGCCGCCAGCCGGTGCGCGCGCGGGTCGCTGCCAGCAGTGCGGGCGGAGGCACCTGGCGGGGATGGCCACCGTGGCCGAAGCCCCACAGTTCGACCAGCGGCCCGAGCGTGGGATCGAATGCGCCATCGCTGGCCGCGGCGACGTCCATCGCGGCATCGAGCACGCGGGCGAAGGCGTCCGGCAGCGCGTGCCAGCTGCCCGGCGCGGCGCGGCGGTAGCGGCTGATGGCCGAATCCGCCTCCCAGGTGCTCATCTGCGCCACCACCTGGTCCAGCGCGCCCTGCACGATGGCGTGCGCGGCGTGCAGGTCGAACGAGACGCGCACGGCCACGCGCGCGCTCCAGCGCGTTCCCATGGTTTCGCCGCCGAGGGTCGCAAGACCCGCGGCGGGTGCGGGGGCGGCGCTCATCGTCGCGGACTTACTGCGGCAGCACTTCCAGCGTCGCCACGTACGCCAGGCGGCGCTTGCTCGCCTTGGCCACGCGGGTCCGGTCGTCCTCGCTGGAGACCTCCAGCCAGTACAGGCCCGGCTGCGGGAAGGTGATGGCCAGGCGGCCGTCCTGGCCACTGGTGGCCTGGATCTCTTCCTGCGCGTTGCGGTAGCGGGTTTCGCCCCGCACCACCTCGACCTGCAGGCCGGCGGCCGGCTTGCCGTCCAGATGCAGGACGAAGGTCGCTTCCTCGCCGGCGAACAGGTCGTTGGGGTGGGTCACCGGCACCAGCTCCAGGCCCTGGCCGACCGGCTTGATGGCGGTCGTGCGGCCGTTGGTCACGAAGGTCTCGACCCGGCCGAGGGTTTCGGTGACCTGCAGGTTCTGCGCGTCGGCCGGGATCCTGGTCGCCAGCTCCTCGGGCGTGGCGTTGCGCAGGAAGCCGCCACGCGGCGCGCCGGGGCCGGTGGTCGGCTTGCCCTCCGCCCTGGCCTTCGCCTTGGCCGCCAGGCTCTCGGCCGTATCCCAGCTGGCCGACACGCCGTGGTTGACGTTGGCCACCCGGTAGGTGCCTTCCTGCTGCAGCTGCAGGTCGAAGGTGCTGCGGTACTTGCCCGTGCTGGCGTTCTGCAGCTGCAGCTGGCTGCCATCCGGCGCGGTGGCCACCACGTTGTCCAGGCGCATCGCCACGTGGTCGGGGAAGAACAGCTGGTTGGACACGGCGGCGTCGAAGGTCACCCACACGTCCTGGCCGTTGACCGTGGCCTGCGAAGGCACCAGCCACTGCTTGTGCGCGGCCGCGGAGAAGGGAAGCGCCAGCGCCAGGGCGATGACGAACGCGTGCTTCTTCATGGGGATGCTCCTTGGAGGATTACTTGATCGACAGGGCGACCGCGCCCAGTTCGGTGCTGCCCTGGGCCTTGCCGGCCTGCGGGGCCCTGGCTGGCCAGGTGAACGGGATCTTCAGCAGCTCGCGGCCGCCGACCTCGCGCACGGCCTCGACCACCAGGGTGTACTGGCCGGCCTGCAGCCTGGCCAGCTGCGGCGCACCGGCGTCGAGCTTGATCTGGTGCCTGCCGACCGGCCGGGTCGGCCCGGTCACGCCGTCCACCGGCAGGTCCAGGTTGCGGCCGGACTTGCGCCACCACTGGCGCAGGTCGGGCAGCCACTTGGTGCCATGGCCTTCGGCGGTGTCCTTCATCTGGTACCAGACGGCCAGATCGGCGGCGGCCTTGCTGTCGGCGCCCTCGATCCACACCGCCACGTACGGGCGGTGGTATTCGGCGACGTTGAGCTTGGGGATCTCGACCGAGATCTCCAGCTCGGTGGCATGGGCCGGCAGGGTGAGCAGGCCGCTCACCGCGAACAGCAGCTTGGCGCGCATGGGGATTACCTCGTCAATGGATGAAGATCAGGATCAGGACCAGCGGCACGACCAGGCCCAGGCCGACCAGCGGCCAGGTCATGCGCCGCTGGCGCGCATGCAGGTGCAGCAGGAACAGCCCGGTGATGCAGAACACCAGGCAGGCGATGGCGAACACGTCGATGAACCAGCCCCAGGCCGGCCCCGCGTTGCGACCCTTGTGCAGGTCGTTGAGGAAGGACACCACGCCGCGGTCGGTGCGCTCGAACTCGATCCCGCCGGTGGCGCGGTCGATGCTCAGCCATGCATCGGCGCCGGGCGAGGGCATGGACAGATAGGCCTCCTCCTCCGTCCATTCCGCCGGGCGCCGGCCGGCGCCCACCGCCAGTTCGGCCTGCAGCCAGGTGGCGATGGCCGGCGGCAGCGGCGCATTGCCCTGCGCAGGCGCGTCGGCCAGGGCCGCCAGCAGCGGCGCCGGTAGCGTGGCACTGCGGTTGTCGACCCGGGGGGTGGCCTCGATCCGCGCCGCGTGGTTCAGGGTGATGCCGGTGGCGGTGAACAGCAGCATGCCGACCAGGCACACCGCCGAGCTGATCCAGTGCCACTGGTGCAGCGTACGCAGCCAGAAACCACGCTTGCGCTGGGCGGAGACGGGGTCGTCGGGAAGGGCGTTGGCCGGCACGTGCGGGGCGGGGAGTCGAAGGGCTGGGGAGTGTAGCAGTTGAGAACCATTCTCAGCGAAGGGCGCGCGGCCGCACCGCGCCGGCCGGCGTGCCCGTCCCGGTCAGAACTGCAGGTTGAGACTGATCCACAGGCTGCGTGCCTTGTCCTTGTTGTTGTAGTCGTCAAGGAACAGCACTTCATTGGTGCCGTCCAGGAAGACCCCGTCGCCATCCAGGTCGCGGAATTCGGTGGCGTAGGTGGTGAAGTCGCGGTCCAGCAGATTGTTGATCCGGGCGTTGACCGTCACGGTGTCGTTGACCTGCCAGGCGCCGCCCAGGTGCAGCACGGCGTAATCGCGGTAGTACAGCGGCTGCTGGGTGATGGCGTGGACGCCGCGATAGCGCCTGGAACGTGACTCGGCGGTCAGGAACAGGTTCAGGCGGTCCAGCACCTGCCAGTCGAAGGTGGCGTTGGCCATGTGCCGGGCGCTTTCGCCCAGCGGCAGGCCCTGCTGGGCGCCGCTGCGCTGCTCGCTGTCGGTCCAGGTGTAGTTCGCGCGCAGGCCGAAGGCCTCGGCCAGCTGCCAGCGGCCGGCCAGTTCCGCGCCCTGGATCACCACCTTGTCGATGTTCACGGTGCGGGTGCTGTTGGGATAGCCCAGCTCCGCATACTGGCCGCTACCGGCGCAGGCCAGGGCCAGGCCCCCGCCACAGGGCTGGGAGGCGATCTTGTCGTCGAAGGTGTTGCGGAACACGGTGGCGTTGAAGTTGTGGCCATCCGGATGCTGCCAGTACAGCGCCAGCTCGTAGCTGGTGCTGGTCTCCGGTTGCAGGTCGGGGTTGCCGAACATGGGCGAGGTGCCCTGGCCGCCGAAGCCGACCACGCCGTCGTACAGCTGGGTGGTCTTCGGGGTCTTGAAGCCGGTGCTGGCGCCGCCCTTGAGGGTCCAGGCCTCGCCCAGGGCGTAGACCGCGTACAGGCGCGGGCTGACATGGTTGCCGAACACCTGGTGGTCGTCGTAGCGGACGCCGCCGGTCAGCGACAGGGGCGCGGTCACCTTCCAGGTGTCCTCGACGAACAGCGAGTACATGTTGTGCTCCTGCACGCCGCCCGGGCGTCCGGCCTCCAGGCCGAACACGCCGTCGGTGAGGTCGCCGCGCACCACCTGCGCGCCCACGACCGCCACGTGCTCGCCGGCGGCCTGGAACGGAATGTCCAGGCGTCCGTCCAGCGTGTACTGCGAACTTTCCAGGGTGCGCTGCGGCCGTGGCAGGAAGGCCAGCAACTGCTGGTACTGCGCCGGCGCCAGGACGCTCTCCATCACCGCCAGCTTCTGCCCCTCGGACTGGTTGTTCCAGGCGTTGGCGTTGCGGAAGCCCATCGCCGCACCCGGGGCGCAGTAGCCGCTGGCGCCGATGCTGCCGCCCAGGCCGGTGCAGGCCGTGTTCCAGAGCTGCTGCAGCGACTGCCGCTCGGCCACGCTGAAGGGCAGGGTGCGGCCCTCGTTGCGGGTGTCCACGTAGGACAGGGCGACCAGGCTGTTGCCGAAGGACCAGGTGCCCTCGTGGGTCACGGCCCAGCTGTCCCGGGTGAACTCCTGGGTCGGTGCATAACCGGCGCGCGGCTCGACCCGGCCGTTGTTGCCGATGCGCAGCACTGCGCCATGGTTGTCCACGGTGCCGACCGGGTATTCCTCCACGCCGGCATCGTTGACGCGGATGGCGTTGTCGTATTCCTGGCGCGAGGTGTCCAGGTCCAGGGTGAGGGTCTGGGCTTCGGTGGGGGTCCAGACCAGGCTGATGCCGGCGGCCTTGTTGGTGTTGTCGACGGTCTTGCCGCCGCCGCCGAAACCCAGCGCGCGGCTGTGGCGCTCGCCGGCCGGATCGACCACGTCGCCGTACACCGGGTTGGACGCATCGCGCTTGTACCAGCTGCCGCGCACGGCCAGGTCCAGGGCGCCGGGAACCAGCGGGCCGGTGAGGTGGAAGTCGGCGGTGGTGTCGTCGCCGTAGGCGTCATCGGTCTCGAAGGTGCGGCCCAGGGTGACCGAGCCGGCCCAGGTGTCCAGGCCCTTGCGGGTGATGACGTTGATCACGCCGCCCATGGCGTCGGCACCGTACAGGGTCGACATCGGGCCGCGGATCACCTCGATCCGTTCGATCGCATCCAGCGGCGGGATGTGGTTGAACTGGTTGCCGCCGAAGTTGTTCGGGTAGATGTCGCCGTGGTTGTTCTGGCGCCGGCCGTTGATCAGCACCAGGGTGTAGTCCGAGCCCATGCCGCGCATGGAAACCGTGCCCTGGCCGGTCTTGTCGCGGGTCTCGCCGATGTCCACGCCTTCCAGGTCGCGGACCGCGTCCAGCAGGGTGATGTACGGGCGGCGCGCGAGGTCCTCGCGGGTGATGACGCTGATGCTGGCCGGCGCATCGACGATCTTCTGCTCGAAGCCGGTAGCGGTGACGACCACCGTATCCAGGGTGCTGGGATCGCCCGCGGCCGCCGGCTCGGCGGTTGCGGGGAGGCTGGCGAGCGCGAGGCACAGCGCGAGCGGGAGGCGGGCGGGACGGGGCAGGGACAGGAGTCGGGTCATGGCGTCTGGATGTGCAGAGTGGGCGGCGCATGCCTGGGCGCGTCGGCAACCGGCCGCGCCTGGGGTCTGCAGGAAGGGGAGGGACGAACGGTCGGCCCGGGGGCGGGCCGCGGGCGCGTCAGGCCGCGGGCGGTGCCTGGCCGGGATGCAGGCGCAGCCCCGGATCCGGCCGCCGCGGCGCGGCGGCGGCCAAGAGCGGCCGCGGCAGCCGGGGGCGCGTGTCCACGGAAGCAGGCCACGCCGGCGCTCCGGCAGCGGGAGGGTCACCGGCGACCGGCAACGACAGCGGAAGGGGGCGGGGCTTCTTCAGCGGCTTCCGGCGATGCTCGGCCGGAGGTGGCATGTCCGGATCCCCGGCATCCATCCAGGCCTGCGCCGCAGGGGCCGCCATGCCGGAAAGGGCCGCCGCGGGACCGCCCGATCCGGATGCGGGCAGCACCAGCATCGCCACGACCGCCAGTACCACCATGACGACCAGCCCCAGCGGCAACGCCAGCCGCGACCGCGGTGCGGCGACGGGACCCGGCGCGGGGGATCGCATCCCGGTGGTCCGGGCCTGCGCTGGAAGGCGGAACTGGCTCACACGTCCCCACGTACACGGTCGGATCGACCGGTGCATCTTAAACGGGAATGGTTCTCAAATACAAGCGCGGATGATTCCTGTTCGGCTCAGGTCTCGGCCCACTGCCGCAGCAGGTTGTGGTACACCCCGGTCAGCTGCAGCACCGCGGACGCGTCGGCCTGCTGGCGGCGCAATGATTCGATGGCGGTGTCCATCTCCAGCAGCAGCAGTCGCCGCGCATCGTCGCGGACCATGCTCTGTACCCAGAAGAACGAGGCCAGGCGCGCACCGCGCGTCACCGGCGTGACCCGGTGGAGGCTGCTGGAGGGGTACAGGATCATGTCGCCGGCCGGCAGCTTCACCTCGTGTTCGCCGTAGGTGTCGCTGATCACCAGTTCGCCGCCGTCGTAAGCGTCGGGGTCACACAGGAACAGGGTGCAGGAGACGTCGGAACGCACCTGCGTGCGGTCAGCTCCGCGGCCAGCCATCATCACCGCGCCATCGACATGGAAGCCGTATTCCCCGCCTCCGGTATAGCGGTTGAAGCGCGGTGGCAGCACCCGCAGCGGCAACGCCGCGGCGAAGTACAGCGGATTGCGTTCCAGCGCCGCCAGCACCATCGCGCCCAGTTCGGCCTTCAACGGCGAGGCGTCGGGCAGTTGCTGGTTGCGTTTGACCTGCGCGCCCTGGGCACCGGCCGTCTCGCGCCCGTCGCCCCATTCGGCCGCCGCCAGCGCCTGGCGGATGTGGGCCAGTTCCTGCGGGCCGAGGACCTGTGGAACATGCAGCAGCATCGTACGTCTCCCGGGAAACCGGCCGGGGCGAGCACCCCGGCCGGTGGATGGATCAGAAGCGGAATTCCGCGCTCAGCACGAAGGTGCGCGGCGTCCCCGGGGTGTAGCGGTAGCCGCTCTTGTTGATCGCCGCCACGTACTGCTTGTCGAAGACGTTGTAGGCGTTCAGGCGCAACAGCAGGTTTTCGTTGACCTGGTACGAGGCCACCGCGTCCCAGACGGTGTAGGACTTGGCGTAGGCCGGCGTGCCCACCGCGCCGTCGGTGCCCCGATGCATCTGTCCCGAGTAGCGTACGCCACCGCCCACGGCCAGGCCGAACGGCAGCCGGTAGGTCGTCCAGCCGGTGAATGCGTCTTCGGGGGTATAGGCCAGGTTGTTGCTGCCGTCGGCTGTCAGCAGGCTGCCCACGTCGACGCTGGTCTTCTGGTGGAGATAGCAGGCCGAGACCGCCCAGGCGCCACTGAGCTGGCCGACCAGCGAAACCTCCATGCCTTCCACCGACTTCTCGCCGTTCTGGTAATAGCCTTCGGCCGCATTGCCGGTGATCTCGTTGCTGACCTCGGTGCGGAACAGCGCCACGTCCAGCGCCAGCTGGTCCCCGAGCAGGCGCCACTTGGAACCGACCTCGGCGGTGCGTGCCTTCTGCGGGTCCATGTTGATGTTGTTGGCGTTGCCGGCGGTCTGGTTCAGCTGGAAGTTGCTGCCGCCCGGGGGCTGTTGCGACAACGCGTAGTTGGCGTACACGCTGACCAGGTCGCCTGCCTTGTAGACCGCGCCGAGCTTCCAGTTGATGAGGGTGTCCGAATCCTCCAGGGTCGGCATGGCGACGACGGTGCCTGCCGGATTGCTGCCGCAGGCCGGGCCGCCGCGTCCGCCGCACGCCACGGCGCTGGCGTACCCGGTGTCGTAGTGGTCGGCGCGCACACCGGCGGTCAGCAGGAAACCGTCGCCGAAACCGAGGGTGTCGAAGAGGTAGACCGAAGAGGTGGTGGTCCTGCCATCGGTATGGGCGCCGGTGCGCCGGGTGGTCAGGCCGGTGGCGTTCCAGTCCGGGTCGTAGAGGCTGGCGGGCATCCAGCGGGCATCGGTGGTGCCCGCCAGGCCGCGGGACTGCTGCTGCTCGCGGGTGAATTCCAGCCCGGTGCTCAGGTTGTGCCGGACCGCGCCAGTGGCGAAATCGGCGCGCAGGTTGAGCTGGTCGGTCAGGATGGTGTTCTCCTGGTCCTTGTAGGTCAGGTTGCCGCGGTTGAGCGTGTAGCTGGAGCGGTCGTCGATGTCGGTCCAGCGGATGTTGCCGGTGCCCGGGTCGGCCACGCTGCCGCCGGTGGACATGAACGCCGTCAGCAGATAGTCCTGCTCGGACCTGCCCCAGCGGGCGATGTTGCTCAGCGTCACCGCGTCCGAGAAGTCATGTTCGAAACGGAAGGTGGCCTGCTGCACGGTGACGTCGTCGTGGTCGTAACGGGTGCCGTAGAAATTCTCCGGGTCCACCGGGTGGCCGGCCAGCTGCTCCAGGCCCGGTTGCGGGGACCAGCCCGGCAGCCCGATCGTCGGAACGAAGCCGTCGGGCACGTTGTCCTGTTCGATGTACAGCAGGTTGAACTGGTAGCGGGTATCGGTCCCCAGCCCGAAACCGAACGAAGGGGCCAGGCCCCAGCGGCTGTTGTTGACGTGGTCGCGTCCGGCCACGTCGCTGTCCTGCCACATCGCGTTCAGGCGCAGCGCCGAGGTGGCGCCCAGGGCCTGGTTCCAGTCGGCGGTGCCGCGCTGCTGGCCGTCACTGCCGGCGGACACCGTGGCGACGACCGCATCGTGCAGGCCCGCCTGCTTGCTGACCATGTTGATCGCGCCGGTCGGTGCGCTGCGGCCGTTGTCGGTACCGGCCGGACCCTTGACCACTTCGACCTGCTCGGTGTTGAACACATCGCGCGAGATCGAACCCAGGTCGCGCACGCCGTCGACGAAGATGCTGCCGGAGCTGTCGAAGCCGCGCATGTAGATGGCATCGCCGGTGGCGGTATTGCCGTTCTCACCGGCATAGAAGGTGCCCACGCCGGCGCTGTTGCGCAGTGCCTCCGTCAGGGTGGTGGCGCCCTGCTGGTTGAACAGGTCGCCGGTGATCACCTGGATGGTCTGCGGGGTGTCCTGAAGCGACTGGGTGAACTTGGGCGACGCCATCCGGTCGGCCTTGTAGCCATGGATGCCCTTGACCTCCAGGCCGTCCAGGGTGGTGGCGGTGCCGTTGCGGCTTGCGGCAGGGTCCATGGAGTCGGCCGCGATGGCCGGTGCGGCCAGGGCCAGGCCGGTGAGCAGGGTGGCGGTCGCCAGGCCAGGTTGGGTGCGCAGTGCCGCAGGCGCGTGCTTGCGGGTCCTGATATGGGTCATGGGGAGGCTTCTTGGTTGGAAAATCGGAGGCAGAACGGAACCCGGGGCACTTGCAGCCCCGGGCATCCCGCGACGGAACGCGGGGGTGCGCGGATACGGCAGCTGTCGCTGCGCGTTGTGTGCGTCAGGCGGCGGGTGGGCCGTGGCCGCGAGGCTGCGGCGGGCGGCCGCCGGTGCCAGGTCCGGGGTGGGCGGCGTACGCCTGGCGGTCGGCGCATGGCCCGGCACCGGCCCGCGTTGCGCGCAGCCACGGGTCCTCATATTCCCCGAGGCAGTTGCACGACAGGCACGCCTGCTGGCCAGGCGGTGCCTGCGCGATGGCACGGTGTGCCGCGCCGGGCGTGGCGCCGGTGAGGGACGTGGCGGTCGCCGCTTGCTCAACGCCCGCGTGGACGGTGCCCCGGGCCGGTCCGGCCAGCAGCCCTGCAACCAACACGCCGGCGAGCCAGAACAGCGCCAGCGCCGCCAGGCGCTGGCACGGGAAACGTCTGGAGGGAGCGACGTTGGGCAAGGACGTTCGCCGGAAGGCGGGCCACGCGGGCCGGAGCGTGGATCGTAATGAGATGGATTCCCATTTGCAATCCGGCGATCTGGCCGCGTGCGCGCTCAGTCCCGGTCGTCGCGGGTCCAGATGCCGGTCGAATCCATCCGGACCGGGAACTTCGGCACGGAAGAGTAGGCCGGCGCGCACAGCGCGCGGCCATCACGCACGTCGAAGCGGGCCCCGTGCAGCACGCATTCGATGCTGCCCTCGGCCGGATCGACCACGCCGTTGGACAGCTCGAAATCCTCGTGGCTGCAGCGGTCCTCCAGCGCATACAGCGCGCCGTCCAGGTTCACGACCAGGATCGGCGTCTCGGTCACCTCGTCGAACACGGTGCGCATCTCGCCCGGCAGCAGTTCGGAGGGAGCGCAAACGAAGGTCCAGGTATCGCTCACGCCGCCGCCTCCGTGCCCAGCCGCTTTTCCAGCACCTCGAAACGCAGGTCCCCGCGCAGCGGGATGCCGAAGCGTTCGTCGCCGTACGGGAACGGCTTGTGGATGCCGGTGCGCGCGTAGCCTCGGCGCTCGTAGAAGGCGATCAGGCTGTCGCGCACGTCGATCACGGTCATGCACATGCGCTCCAGGCCCCATTGCTGGCGGACGATCCGCTCGGCCTCGGCGAGTACCGCCTTGCCTACTCCGCCGCCCTGCAGGCCGGGTCGCACCGCGAACATGCCGAAATAGCCGGCGCCATCCTCCTCGGCCACATGGGCACATGCCAGCAGGCTGCCGGCGCGCTCGGCCAGCAGCACGATGCTGCGCGGACGGGCGATGTCGGTGGCGAGCACGGCCGGGTCGATGCGCTGGCCTTCCAGCAGGTCGGCCTCTGTGGTCCAGCCCTGGCGGCTGCTCTCGCCGCGGTAGGCGGAGGTGACCAGTGCGACGATGGCGGGGATGTCGGCGGCGGATGCGTGGCGGAAGGTCGGCAGGTCCATCCGCGCATTCTAGGCCGCGGCACCGCCCCCGGCAGCCCGCGGGCGGTGCGGCCGCTCAGGCGAGCAGGCGGCGGGTTTTGTCCAGCGCGGCCACGAAGCGGTCGATCTCCTCGTGGGTGTTGTAGAACGCAAGCGACGCGCGCAGGGTCGCCGCGACGCCGAAGAACTGCAGCAGCGGGTGCGCGCAATGCTGGCCCGAGCGCACCGCCACGCCTTCCAGGTCGAGCAGGGTGGCCAGGTCGTGGGCGTGGGCGCCTTCGACCAGGAACGAGATGACCGCCGCCTTGCGTGGCGCGTTGCCGAAGATGCGCAGGCCCGGGATGGCCTGCAGCACTTCGGTGGCATGCGCCAGCAGCTCCGACTCGCGCGCGGCGATCGCGTCCATGCCGATGCCGTCGAGGTAGTCCACGGCCACGCCCAGGCCGACGAAGCCGGCGATGTTGGGGGTGCCGGCCTCGAACCGGTGCGGCGGGTCGTTGAAGACGGTGCCCTCGAAGCTGACCTCGCGGATCATCTCGCCACCGCCCAGGAACGGGGGCATTTCCTGCAGCAGCTCGCGGCGACCCCAGAGCGCCCCGGTACCGGTCGGTCCGCACATCTTGTGTCCGGTGACGGCGTAGAAATCGCAACCGATCGCCGCCACGTCCAGGGGCATGTGCGGCGCCGCCTGCGAACCGTCAACCACGGTGGTGATGCCCCGGCGGCGCGCCTCGCGGCAGATCTCCCGCACCGGATTGACCGTGCCCAGCACGTTGGACACATGGGTGAGCGCGAGCAGTTTCACCTCGCCGGTCATCGCCCGGTACAGTGCGTCCAGGTCGAGGCTGCCGTCGGGCAGGATCTCGGCCACCCTGACGGTGGCGCCGGTGCGCTGGGCGACCAGCTGCCACGGCACGATGTTGGCGTGGTGCTCCATGCGCGAGACGAGGATCACGTCGCCGGCCCTGAACCGCGGCAGTGCCCACGAGTAGGCCACCAGGTTGAGCGCGAAGGTGGTGCCGCTGCACAGCACCAGCTCGTCGGCGCGCACCCTGAGGAAGCTAGCCAGGCGCGACCGCGCGGCCTCGTACGCCTCGGTGGCCTCGGTGCCCAGCGCGTGTACCGCACGACTCACGTTTGCGTTGTGGTGGCGGTAGAACCGGTCCTGCGAGGCCACCACCGGCAGTGGCTTCTGCGAGGTGTTGGCGTTGTCCAGGTACACCAGCGGGCGGCCGTGGACCTCGCGCGCCAGCAACGGGAAGTCGGCGCGCACGCGCGCCCAGTCCACCGGCGGCGTGGCCGGCTCCGGCTGGGTGGCCCAAGGTGCGGTCGGAGCGCCGCTCACGCGCCGGCCCCGCCATCCAGCGCCGCGGCCAGCGCCGCGTCCAGGCGCTCGAGCAGCAGCTTGCGCAGGTCGTCGTCCTCCAGCGCGAGCAACGGCTCGCGGCAGAACGCCACGGTCAGCAGGCGCTGGGCCTGCGCTGCCGGTACCCCGCGCGAGCGCAGGTAGAACAGGGCATTGGCATCGAGCTGGCCCACGGTGGCGCCGTGCGCGGCCTGGACCTCGTCGGCGTCGATCACCAGCACCGGCTGGGTGTCGATCTCCGCGTCGGCAGACAGCAGCAGGTTCTTGTTGGACAGCCTGGCGTCGGTGCCGTCGGCGCCGGGGCGGATATGGATGCCGCCATGGAACACCACCCGGCTGCGGTCGTCGGCGATGCCGCGCCACAACAGCTGGCAGCTCGTGTCGCGGGCGATGTGCTCGATGCCCAGGCGGGTGTCGACATGGCGCCGGCCCCCCCCGAGCAGCACGCCATTGGCGGTCAGGTGGGCGCCGTCGCCCTCCAGGCGGACGTTGAGCTCGTGCCGACTGAGCGCAGCGCCCAGCTCCAGGTCGAACCGGTGGTAACGGGCGTGGCGCGCAAGCACGGCGTCGGTGCGCGCGAAACGGCTGGCGCGTGCGGGTTCGGCCTGCATCCGCGCATGGCGGACCACCGCCCCCTTGCCGGCATGCAGGTGCAGCACGTCGTTGGCCAGGTGGGCGTGCTCGCCGGCACCGGCCTGGTGCTCGACGATGTCCAGCGCCGCACCCTCGCGCAGCTCGATGAAATGGCGCAGGTGCCAGGCGCGGTCGCTTTCCTGCGGCACGCCGACAAACACCAGGTGCAGCGGCGAGGCCAGGCGGACGCCCGCGTCCAGCCGCACCACAGCCCCTTCCTCGGCCAGGGCGGCATTGGCCCGGGCAAAGGGCTCGTCGCGGCGCTCGTAGCGACGCTGCAGGAAATTGGCATCGCGCGGCTCGCCGCTGGCCAGCACCTGCGACAGCGGCTGCACGTCCGCTCCCGGCCCCAGGCCGGAGAGGTCGCTGTGGGCGGCGTCGAAGCGGCCGTTGGCGAACACCAGGCGCGGCGCGGGAATGCCCGCGAGCACCGCTGCGTCGAACGCCGGTGGCAGGGCGTCCGCCGGGGCGAAGCCCCGGCGCTCCAGCGCCCGCAGCGAGGTGTACTTCCACGCCTCCTCGCGCGGGCCGGGCAGGCCGTCGGCCAGCAGCGCATCCAGCGCGGCGCGACGCCCGGGGGCCAGCGCCTGCGCCTCAGGGGCACGCAGGGCCTCGAAGCCCTCGCGGAACGATTCGAGCAGCGCGGCCATTACGCCACCCGTTCCGGCACGACCCGGTCCTTGAGCCAGGCGTACCCGTGCCTCTCCAGCTCGAGCGCCAGCTCCGGACCGCCGGACTGCACGATGCGGCCCTCGGCCAGCACGTGCACCACGTCCGGCCTGATGTAGTCGAGCAGGCGCTGGTAGTGGGTGATCACCACGAACGAGCGCTCCGGCGAACGCAGGGCGTTGACGCCATCGGCCACGACCTTGAGCGCATCGATGTCCAGGCCCGAGTCGGTCTCGTCCAGGATCGCCAGGGCCGGCTCGAGCACGGCCAGCTGGAAGATCTCGTTGCGCTTCTTCTCTCCGCCGGAGAAACCTTCGTTCACGCCGCGGTGCAGCAGCTCGTCCTTCAGGTGCAGCACCGCCAGCTTCTCGCGCACCAGCTTGAGGAACTGCATCGAATCCAGCTCGTCCTGCCCGCGCGCCCGGCGCTGCGCGTTGAGTGCGCTGCGCAGGAAATAGGTGTTGTTCACCCCCGGGATCTCGACCGGATACTGGAAGGCGAGGAACAGCCCGGCGGCGGCGCGCGCCTCAGGCTCCAGCTCCAGCAGCGCCTGGCCGTTGAACTCGACCGAGCCGGCGGTGACCTCGTAGCCCTCGCGCCCGGCCAGGATGTTGCCCAGCGTCGACTTGCCGGCGCCGTTGGGACCCATGATGGCGTGCACCTGGCCCGGCTTCACCTCCAGCGAGAGGCCTTTGAGGATGTCCTTGCCGGCGACGCTGGCGTGGAGGTTTTCAATCTTGAGCATGGCGTGTTCGTCTTGTGCGTAAGGGGGAGGGCGCGCGTCACTGCCCTTCGAGGAAGGTGGCGCGCAGCCAGGCGGTGCGTTGCCGGGTGAGCCCGGCCTTGGCGAAGGCGAAGCTCATCGGGTACATCGAGCCGTATATGACCCGCGGGTCCTGGTCCCCGGCCAGCGGGAACTGCGCGTCCAGATCGGCATCGCGCAGCTGGATCCAGAGCCGCTGCGCGGCCTTCAGCCGGTCGCGGGCAGGTCCGTCCCCGGCCTGTCCCAGCACCTGGCGCCAGGTCGCGTTGAGCTCGGCGTCGGCGGCCGCCAGTTCGTCGGCCGCGCACTGGTTGAGTTCCCGCTGGCTGCCGCCGGTGTCGCAGGGGCCCGCGTTGGCGCCGCTGGCCAGGGCCGGGGCGCTGGCCAGCAGGGCCAGCACCAGGAAGGGCGTCCTCATCCGACCGAACCCTCCAGGCTGACTTCGAGCAGCTTCTTGGCCTCGACCGCGAACTCCATCGGCAGCTCGCGGAACACCTGCTTGCAGAAGCCGTCGACGATCAGCGAGACCGCGTCCTCCTCCGAGATGCCGCGCGAACGGCAGTAGAACAGCTGGTCCTCGCTGATCTTGGAGGTGGTGGCCTCGTGCTCGATCGTGGCGCCCGGGTTCTTCACCTCGATGTAGGGGAAGGTGTGGGCGCCGCACTGCTTGCCGATCAGCAGGCTGTCGCACTGGGTGTAGTTGCGCGCGCCATCGGCGTTGCGGTCGACCTTGACCAGGCCGCGGTAGGTGTTCTGGCCGCGCCCGGCGCTGATGCCCTTGGACACGATCTTGGACTTGGTGCGCTTGCCGATGTGGATCATCTTGGTGCCGGTATCGGCCTGCTGGCGGTGGTGGGTCAGGGCCACGGAGTGGAACTCGCCCACCGAGTCGTCGCCGATCAGCACGCAGGACGGGTACTTCCAGGTGATGGCCGAGCCGGTCTCCACCTGGGTCCAGGTCACCTTGCTGCGCGCGCCGCGGCATTCGGCGCGCTTGGTCACGAAGTTGTAGATGCCGCCGCGGCCTTCCTCGTCGCCCGGATACCAGTTCTGCACGGTGGAGTACTTGATCTCCGCATCGTCCAGGGTGACCAGCTCGACCACCGCCGCGTGCAGTTGGTTCTCGTCGCGCATCGGCGCGGTGCAGCCTTCCAGGTAGGAGACGTAGCTGCCTTCCTCGGCCACGATCAGGGTGCGCTCGAACTGGCCGGTGTGGCCGGCGTTGATGCGGAAATAGGTGCTCAGCTCCATCGGGCAGCGCACGCCCCTGGGGATGAACACGAAGCTGCCGTCGGAGAACACCGCCGAGTTGAGCGCGGCGAAGTAGTTGTCGCCATGCGGGACCACCGAACCGATGTACTTCTTCACCAGCTCCGGGTGCTCGCGGATGGCCTCGGACATCGAGCAGAAGATGATGCCCTTCTCGGCCAGTTCCTTGCGGAACGTGGTGCCGACGGAAACCGAGTCGAACACCGCATCCACCGCCACGCCGGCCAGCCTGGCGCGCTCGTGCAGCGGCACGCCCAGCTTGTCGTAGGTGTCCAGCAGTTCCTTCGGCACCTCGTCCAGCGAGGCGTACTTCGGGCCCTTGGGCGCGGAGTAGTAGCTGACGGCCTGGAAGTCGATCGGTGCGATCTTCAGCTTGGCCCACTGCGGGACCGGCATGGTCAGCCAGCGGCGGTAGGCATCCAGCCGCCACTGGGTCATCCACTCCGGCTCTTCCTTCTTGGCCGACAGGGCGCGCACCACGTCCTCGTCCAGGCCCGGGGGGAAGGAATCGGATTCGATGTCGGTGATGAAGCCGGCGTCGTAGCGACGGCCCAGACGCTCGAGGATCTCGGCGTTCTGCGGCGGGGCTTCGGCGATGGGGGTCTGGGTCTGGGTGGCCATGGGGCTGCCTGGTTGTCTGTTCAGCGTGCGACCTGCACGGCGATCTCGCGCCGGCGGGTGGGGGTGGGCAGGGGGACGGCCGCGACCGGCTGCAGCATCTGGGCGAGGGTGACCCCGCGCAGGGCATCGGCGACCACGTCGTTGATCAGGCGCCAGTTGGCGCGGACGCCGCACTGGTGGGCGATCCCGCACTGGCTGGCGGGCTGGCTGCATTCGGTCATCGCCAGCGGGCCTTCCATCGCCTCGACGATCTCGATCAGGGTGATCCGGGCCGCGTCGCGGCTCAGGCGGTAGCCGCCGCGCACGCCACGCAGGCCCTCCACCAGCCCGGCCTGCGCCAGCGGCTTGAGCAGCTTGCTGACCGTCGGCTGTTCCAGCCCGGACTGCTCGGCCAGCTCGGCCGCGCTCAGGACCTCGCCGGGGCGCGTGGCCAGCACGGTCAGCACCACGGTGGCGTAGTCGGTCAGCTTGGTGACGCGGAGCATTGGCGGCGGTGGATCCAGAAACGGGACCGAAATTGTACGCTTTATGTCCCGGCGGTCCAACCCCGTATTCACGTGGCAGGGCGGGCCGCGGAGGCCACCCCGGCCACCGTCGGACGCGCCCGGATGCTTCCCGGGCTTGGGACGCGGCCGCGCATGGGGGAGAATCGCCCGCTCAGCCCGCGCTCCGGACCACCCATGCCCCGCAAGATCGTCGCCCGCAAGTCGCCCATCCATGGCAATGGCGTTTTCGCCGCCGAGCCGATCAGCAAGGGCGAGCGTCTCATCGAATACAAGGGGCTGCGGCGGACGCACGCGGAAGTGGACGCCGACAGCAGCGGCGATGTCGAAAGCGGACACACTTTCCTGTTCACGCTCAGCGACGAGTACGTGATCGACGCCAACTACAAGGGCAACGACGCGCGCTGGATCAACCACAGCTGCAATCCCAACTGCCAGGCCGTGGTCGAGGAGGCCGAGGGCGAGGACCGCAGCAAGGACCGCATCTTCATCGAGGCGATCCGTAACATCCGTCCCGGCCAGGAGTTGACCTACAACTACGGCATCACCCTGGCCGAGCGGCACACGCCGCGGCTGAAGAAGATCTGGGAATGCCGCTGCGGCTCCTCCAGGTGCACCGGCACCATGCTCCAGCCCAAGCGCTGAAGCACCCGGCCGGCCGCTATGGCGCGGCCATGCCGGTGGTGGGGTCGCGGTCGAACCGGACGTAAAGGCGTCCGTCCCGGACCCCGGCCGCCTGCACCTGCACGCCGCCCAGCAGCGCGGCCATCGCCGGCTCCACCCGGTAGACCGGTTCACTGCGTGCGTAGTCGGCCAGCCATGCGCTGAGCAGGCTCCGCGTGCCGGCGTCCAGCTCCAGGCCCGGGCGTGCCGGGCGGAAGTCTTCGATCACCGGCTGCTCCAGGAAGAAGGCCTGGGCGGTGGTGTCGTAGCGCAGCGCACTGCTCAGCTGCACCCGGCCAACGGCCGACGGCGCGGCGCCGGCCGGCGCGGCCGCCAGGTCCAGCCCCAGGTGCAGGCGCTCGCCCGGCGGCAGTTCCAGTCGCGGCGCCGAGACGACGAGCTGCAGCAGGCCGCCTAGGGCGCTGTGGCGTTGCGGGAACTGGCCCTGCATGAACTGCTGCGCGTCGGCGGCGCCGACACTCACCTGGCGTCCCTCGAAACGCGGCTCGGCCTGTACCAGCGGGGCGATCAGCAGCAGGCAGGGCAACAGGGCCCGGAACATCGGGGGACGGCGCATCGGCGGACTCGCGGCGGAAGACGGATGACCATCGTGGCGCACCCCGGTGAATCCACCGTTAGCGGCCAGCCAGGGTCAGTCCAGCTCCGGATCGAGCGAGGCGGAGGTGATCGCCCAGCCGCCACCCCCGGCATAGGCCCGCAACCAGTAATGCCCGCGCATGTGCACGCTGCGCTGGTCGCCCATGTCCAGCCGCAGGCGCACCGGGACCTCCACCGCCCGTGGCGGCGTCTCGGCATCCAGCGCCCGGGCCACGCCGGTGTTGATCTTCATCGACCGGATCGCCGGAAGCGCGCGCAGCACCGCATCCCCGGGCGACTGGCCGGGGTTGCCGTCGGCCCACCAGCGGTCGGCGCGCACCAGGTCGCGGCTGGCCAGGTCGGCGAGGTAGGAATGTACGGTGGCCGAAGCGCCGGACAGCGCCTGGCGGGTGGGCGCCGTCATCTGCCGCGCAGCCGCGGCCGGGGCGTCGCGTGCCGGCGCAGCTGCATCCGCGACCGGAGCCGGTTCGGCTGCCGGCTGATGCTCCGGGCCGCCGCGCCCGGCACACGCACGCCACCCGAGCAGCACGGCGAGCAGGGCGGCGATGGCGAGGGGCAGGCGGTTGCGCATGATGATGTCCCGGACGGCCGCCGGAAGGATACGCGTGGCCGCCGTCAGTTGTCGCCGCCAGGCTCCAGCCGGGCCAGCAGTGCCCCCAGCGGTGCGCGCAGGCCGACGAGCGGATCGCCCGCGCTGGCCGGATGGCGGCGCGCGATGCCGTCCAGCAGGCGTGCGCCGATCACCAGCGCGGTGCGCTCGTCGGCGCTCAGGCCCGGGATGCGCTGGTTGGACTCGACCACCCGCATCCAGTCGTCGGCACAGGGCTGTTCGAACTCGATTGCACAGCGCCCGGCGCACGGCAGGCCGCCGGCCTCCACCGGGGTGACGGTGATGCGGTAACGGCGCGGGGATGAAGCCATGTCGCGATTGTCCTGCACGGGAGTGGCACCACCATAGGTGCCGCTGCCGGGCCGGGCGAGGCCCGTGGCCACGATGGACCGTTCCACCCTGAGGCGGCGCCGGTCAGGGCGCGGCGCGCAGGCGGGGCAGCGGGTCGCGCGCGCCCTCGTTGCCATAGATGCCGTAGTGCAGGTGGGGCGGCGTGCCGCGGGCGTTGCCGGTATCGCCCACGGTGCCCAGCAGCGTGCCGGCCTCGACCATGTCGCCGGCCTGCAGCCCCGGCGCCCACTGCTCCAAGTGGGCGTAGTAGTGCGACTCGCCGCCTGGACCCCGAACCCACACCTGGCGGCCGCCGAGTCCGCGCTCGCGCACGGCCGTCACGATCCCGCGGGTAGTGCTGGTGACCGGCGTCCCGCGGACGGCGAAGATGTCCACGCCCTCATGGCGGCGGTCGCTGCCGCGTGCCGCGCCCCAGGTGTCGGCGATACGCGAGGCGGCGACGCCCTCCACCGGGACCGGCAGCGACACCGGGGCCGGGCTGCGTTCCAGCTCCCACGCCAGGCGTGCCCGTTGAGCGAGCGGGTGCTGCCACGCCCAGGCAACGCCCAGGGCGAGCAGTGCCAGCCAGAGCAATGACCAGGCCAGCCGCGCCAGGCGCCTGGCGGTGGAAGCGTGCGCGAGGCCCGGGGAAGGCGTATCCATTGCACGAGGATGCCGGGCCAGGCGTGCGCGCGATGGCAAGGGCCCGGAAAAACGACGGGGCGGCCTTGCGGCCGCCCCGTCGGGCAAACACGGATCGCGCGCCCGGTCAGGCGGCAGCGTCCTTGAGCTTCTTCAGCGGACGCACCTTGACCTTGACCGAGGCGGGCTTGGCGGCGAACACCTGCTCTTCCTTGGTGAAGGGGTTGATGCCCTTGCGCTTCGGCTTGGCCGGAACCTTGACCGCGGTGACCTTGAACAGGCCCGGCATGGTGAACGAGCCGGCACCCTTCTTGCTGATCGCGCCGGAGACCGCATCCTCGACCGCGGCCAGGACCGCCTTGACGTCCTTGGCAACGACGCCGCTGGTGTCGGACAGGTGCTTGATCAGGGCGGACTTGCCCAGGACTTCCTTGAGCGGGGCGGACTTCTTCGGCGCGGCGGCCTTCTTCGCAGCAGCAGCCTTGGTCACTGCGGTCGACTTCGCCGCTTTCGTCGCGGCCTTCTTGGCGGCCGGCTTCTTGGTGGTCTTCGCCATAAATTTCCTGTTCCGTGCGATTGGATGGTGGGCCGAGAGCTTTCGGCACCGCGAATGTAGGCGATGGACGGGGCGCCGCCAAGGGGAAACCCGCGGGAAACCCGCAAAAACCCGCCGAACCGGACCACCAACGGGCCAGGAGCGGTCGATCAGGGGCCGGAGCCGGCCACCGAGCGGCGCACGCGCTTGCGCTCGGCGACCTTCTGGGCGGCCTCGTGCTCGCGCGCGGTGCGCACCATCTCGCCCAGCCAGCCGACCAGCACCTCGGTATACGCCAGCTGCTCGGGCTTGCCGGAGAACGCGTGGTCCGCGCCGGCGATCCGCCGCTTGGTCAGCGAACGGGCGCTGGAGAACGCCGCCGCGTAGTTCTCGCCCACCGCGTGCGGCACGGTCTGGTCGTGCTCGGCCTCCACCAGCAGCACGTCGCCATGGAAGCCGTGGCAGGCGCGCAGGGCGCGGTTCTCCTGCCAGGGCACGGGTCGGCGGCGGAACGCGGGGAGGTCCGGGTCGGCGTGCAGCTGGCGCTTGGGCAGCTCCCAGTCCTGGTCCTTGTAGAGGGCGGGGGAGCGCAGCGCCAGCCAGCGCACGGGGCGCAGCCCGGCCAGCAGGCTGGCGAGGTAGCCACCGTAGCTGATGCCCACCACCGCGATCGCCGAGGCATCCACGTCGGGGCGGGAAACGAACCAGTCGTACGCGGCCAGCAGGTCGGCGAGGTTCTGCGGACGGCTGACGGTTTCCCACTGCGCCGCGGTCTGCTCGTGCCCGCGCAGGTCGAAGGTCAGGCAGACGCAGCCGATGCCGGCCGCGCGCCGCGCCCGACCCAGGTCATGGTCCTGGCTGCCGCCCCAGCCATGCACGAAGAGGACGCCGGGCAACGCCGGCGGCGGGGACAGGACGGTGCCGCGGACAACCTCGTCACCGACCGCGATGTCGACCGGATCAAGCCGTATTTCCATGCACCACAGCGTACTTGAGCAGGGGTCCACGCAATGCATGCGGGTCGTGGAAGTGCACCTGCGCCTGCGCAGGCGGGCGGTGCGCCGGATCATGCGACTCGTGGCAGGAGGCGGTGAGGGCCTCCCCGGCGAAGCCCGGGGAAAGGAAGGCCTCCAGCGCCACGATCTCCGCCGGCGAGGCCCCGCCCATGCGCCAGGACTGCTCCAGCACGCCGCAGCGCCAGTCGCCGTGCGCGTCGTGCCCGGCGATCACGTCGTAGTTCCGGCGCGAGGCGAAGAAACCCGGATGCACCGCCTCCACCGCCGCGTCGTAGCGACGCGCGCATTCCAGCGCGTGCCGCTGCAGCGCGTCGCCGGCCACCCGCTCCAGGGCCGGGTAGTCGCCGGCCACCACGTGCAGCCGCGACCCGGTGTAGACCTCGATGCCCTCGCGGTCCGGCGTCTGGTGCTGGGTACCCAGGTACGACAGCACCAGTCCGGCGATGCGGATCTGGCCGACGCTGCAGGTGGTGGCCCGGGCCAGGTCCTGTTCCAGCACCACGCCATGGCGGTGTAGCCGGTCCTGGTCCAGGGTCGCGACCGCCGCCTCCAGCGCCGCCGAGTCGCCCACCCGCACCTGGCCCATGCCGCCACGCGCTTCGGCGGGCTTGAGCCGGATCGTGCCGCCGCGCCCGAGCAACTCCCGGCCCGCGGCGCCGGCCGAGTCGGGACAGAACGCACTGAAGCCGTCGAGCACGACCCCGCGCAGGCGCTCGCCCAGTTCCGGACGCCAGCCCTCCGGCCCGCCGCTGGCGCCGTGGGGCAGGCCATGGGTGATGACCTTGCTCGCCACGAAGGGATGCGGCACCACACCGCCGAACAGGTCGTCCTCGCCCTCGATGCCCAGGCGCGCGGCCTGGGCCGCGGTGAGGGTTTCGTCGGGCACGAAGTAGGGGCGGAACGCCGTGGGGCGCGACGGATCGAAGGAGCCCGCATAGTCCCAGCCCAACAGCTGCGCCAGCCGCTCGGCGACCCATGCCTGCGAGGCATGCTCGTGCCCGCTGCGCGGATGTCCGCTGGCGCACACCGTCACTACCGAGCGCGGCGCGCCGCGGGTCTGGAAAGGCCTCATGCCGTGGCTCTCGGGGGAAGGATCCCGCGCACGCTGCGGGCTGTGCGGTGAAACGGGTGCGAAGGCCGGGCACGGCTGGACGCCACGACGACGCCATGCCGACGGAGCGCAGCCGAGGATGCAGGACCAGCCGACCGTCCAATGGAGGACCGCCCATGGCAAGCCAACGTTCCAGCAAGCGCCCGAACCCGCCGCAGAGCCAGCGTCGCCAGCCCGGCTCCCAGAAGAAGATGGATCCGCAGCCGGTGGTGGTGCGCAAGGGCTACCAGGGCAGCGGGCGCCTGCGCGGACGCGTGGCGCTGGTCACTGGCGGTGACAGCGGCATCGGCCAGGCCGTGGCCGTGCATTTCGCGCTGGAAGGGGCGCAGGTGGCGATCGCGTGGTTGTCGCCGCAGGAAGCCGAGGATGCGGCGCGCACCGTGGAAATGATCGAGGCGGCGGGCGGGCAGTGCCTGTCGCTGCGCGCGGACCTGCGCAAGCCGGCGCAGTGCGAGCGGGTGGTCAGGCGCACCGTCGCGCAGTTCGGCCGCCTGGACGTGCTGGTCAACAACCACGCCCAGCAGTACCCGGTGGAGGAGGCCGAGGAGCTCACTCCGCAGCGCGTGCGCGACACGTTCGAGAACAACCTGTTCTCGTTCTTCTACCTGGTCGACGCCGCGCTGCCCCACCTGCGCCGCGGCAGCTGCATCATCAATACCGGCTCGGTCACCGGCGTGCGCGGGCACGGCACGCTGCTGGACTACGCGTCCACCAAGGGTGCGATCCACGCCATGACCTTCTCGCTGGCGCAGTCGCTGGCCGACCGCGGCATCCGGGTCAACGCGGTGGCGCCGGGGCCGATCTGGACGCCGCTGATCCCCGCTTCGTTCAAGCCCAAGCAGGTCGCCGAGTTCGGGGCGGACACGCTCATGAAGCGCCCGGGGCAACCGGCGGAGGTCGCCCCGGCCTATGTCTACCTCGCCAGCGAGGATGCCAGCTTCGTCACCGGCCAGGTGCTGCACGTCAACGGCGGCAGCCGCATCGGCGGCTGAACCTCACGCGGGGCGTGCGAAGAGCACGCCCCATGCCGGCAGCTGCGCGCGCCCGCCGTCCACGCTGGCCGGGGCGTGGTGCTCGAGCGGCTGCAGCTGCCAGTCGCCGGCGGGCAAGGCCATGGCCGCCGGCGCCGCCGAAAGGTTGAACGCGCACAGCATCCGCTGGCCGTCCAGTTCACGCTCGAACGCCAGCACCGGCTCGGGCGTTTCCAGGAAGCGGATCGAGCCGCCCACCAGCGCCGGCTGCTGCCGGCGCCAGCGCATGAACGCGCGGAAGGCCTGCAGCACCGAGTCCGGATCGGCCTCCTGCCGCTCCACCGCGAGTGGCCGATGCGCATCCGGCACCGGCAGCCACGGCGCCGCCGTGCTGAAGCCGGCATCGTCCGAATCCTTCCACGGCATCGGCGTGCGGCATCCGTCGCGGCCCTTGAACGCCGGCCAGAAGGTGATGCCGTAGGGATCGCGCAGCGCCTCGAACGGGACATCGGCCTCGGGCAGGCCGAGCTCCTCGCCCTGGTAGATGCAGACCGAGCCGCGCAGCGAGCAGACCATCGCCGCGAGCATGCGCGCCAGCTGTGGCGGGGCCTGGTCGCCGCCCCAGCGGGTGACCGCGCGGCGCACGTCGTGGTTGGACACCGCCCAGCACGGCCAGCCCTGGGTCATCGCCGCCTCCAGGCGCTGGACCGTGCCGCGGATGTAGCCGGCACTGAAGTCGTCCACCAGCAGCTCGAAGCTGTAGCCCATGTCCAGGCGGCGGCCGGAGGTGTACTCGGCGGTGGTGGCCAGCGAGTCCTCCGAGGAGATCTCGCCCAGGGTCACCGCGCCGGGGTACCGGTCCATCAGCCGGCGCAGGTCTTCCAGGAAGCCGATGTTCTCCGGACGGGTGTTGTTGAAGTAGTGGTACTGGAACGCGTAGGGGTTGTCCGGGCTGAAGCCGCGGCCCACCCGCTCGGACGCCGGCTTGGCCGGGTTGTCGCGCAGCTGCGCGTCGTTGAAGCAGAAGTTGATGGAGTCCAGGCGGAAGCCGTCCACGCCGCGGTCCAGCCAGAACTTCACGTAATCCAGGGTCGCCTGGCGCACTTCCGGGTTGTGGAAGTTCAGGTCCGGCTGCGAGCTCAGGAAGTTGTGCAGGTAGTACTGGCAGCGGCGCGGATCCCAGCGCCAGGCCACGCCACCGAAGATCGACATCCAGTTGTTGGGAGGAGTGCCGTCCTCCCTGGCATCGGCCCACACGTACCAGTCGGCCTTCGGGTTGGTCCGGTCCTGGCGGCTCTCCAGGAACCAGGGGTGCTGGTCGGAGGTGTGGCTGAACACCTGGTCAATCATCACCTTCAGCCCCAGGGTGTGGGCCTTGGCCAGCAGGCGGTCGAAGTCCGCGAGGTCGCCGAACAGCGGGTCCACGTCGCGCTGGTCGGCGATGTCGTAGCCGAAGTCGGCCATCGGCGACCTGAAGAACGGCGAGATCCAGATGGCATCCACGCCCAGCGAGGCCACGTAGTCCAGCCGCTCGGTGATGCCGGGCAGGTCGCCCACGCCGTCGCCGTTGGTGTCGAGGAAGCTGCGGGGATAGATCTGGTAGATGACGGCGCCGCGCCACCACGGGGTATCGGACATTGAATGGACCATCGTCAGCTGGCGCCGCGTTCCAACGCGGCAGGAGGTGGGGATGCGGGCAGGATGCGGGGCCCCCAGCCCGCGCGTGGCGGGCTGGCCCGGTGCGTACGTCGCGCTGCCGGCCCGGGCCCCGGCAGCGCGTGGCTATGGTAGGGGCGGCCCTCGCCGCCGGCGCCAGGTTGCATACGTATTCATCCGGCAGGCGTCACTGCGGCACGAAGCGCACGGCCTGGCCGCCGCCGCGGCCGAGGCGCAGCTCCAGCACGTCGCCGGCGCCCACCTCGCGGGTCTCGTACACGAACGCGAACGGCCGGTGCTCCCAGTCGGCACCGTCGCCGTCGCGGTAGATCTCGGCGCGGTAGCGGCGGCCGGCATCCAGGAACGACAGGGGCGCCCGGAGCACGCGCGGGGTGTCGTCGCCCACCGCGCCGAGGAACCACTCTTCGCTGCCGCGAGCCTTGCGCGCCAGTACCGCGTACTCGCCGACGGCACCATCGACCATGCGGCTTTCTTCCCAGTCCACCGCCACGTCGCGGATGAACTTCAGTGCCTGCGGCTGCCTGGCGTAGTGCTCGGGCAGGTCGGCGACCATCTGGATCGGGCTGTACAGCACCACGTACAGCGCCAGCTGCTTGGCCAGGGTGCTGCGCAGTTTCTGGCCGTTGCGCCCGGTGAGGCTGACGATGCCCGGGGTGAAGTCCATCGGCCCGGCCAGCATGCGGGTGAACACCAGGGTGGCCTCGTGCTCCGGCGGGTTCGGCGGATCGGCCCAGGCGGCGAACTCCATGCCGCGCGCGCCCTCGCGCGAGACCGCGTTGGGCCAGGTCCGGCGCAGGCCGGTGTCCTTGAACGGCTCGTGCGCGTTGATCGCGATCCGGCGCTCGGCGGCGGCCTGGAGCACGCGCAGGTGGTGGTTGCTCATCCACTGGCTCTCGTGCCACTCGCGCACGATCGGGCCGCCGGTGTGGTCCTGGCGCTGGATGTCGCCGGCGTCGCATACGTAGCCGGTCTTGACCACGTCCACGCCGTTGCGCGCGTACAGGTCCAGCGCCGCCTCCAGCTGGCGCTCGTAGTGGCTTACCGCGCAGGCGGTCTCGTGGTGGCCGACCAGGTGTACGCCCTTGCCGGCGGCGTATTGCGCCAGCATCGGCAGATCGAAGTCGGGCGTGGAGCGGGTGAAGTCGAAGCCCCAGCCGTTGGCGAACCAGTTGCCGTCCCAGCCCGGGTTCCAGCCTTCCACCAGCACGCCACGGAAGCCGTTGGCGGCGGCGAAGTCGATGTAGCGGCGGGTGTTGGCGTTGGTCGCGCCGTGCTTCGGGCCGGTCGCCCAGGTCTCGGTCTCCAGGTGCAGCGACCACCACACACCCACGTACTTGGCCGGGGTGAACCAGCCCACGTCGCCGATGGCGTTGGGTTCGTTGAGGTTGAGGATCAGGCTGGATTCGACCAGGTCGCCGGCACGCTCGCCGATCTGCACGGTGCGCCACGGCGTGGCGAACGGTGCGGTGCGGACCACCGGCGCACCGTCGCTTGAGGGCGTCAGCGCGGCGCGCAGCACATTGCCATCGCCGCGGGCCAGGTTCATCCCGGCGTAGTCCACCAGCGCGGCCTCGTGGATGGATACGTGCACGCCATCGCCGGTGCGCAGGGTCAGCGGTGTCTGCGCGGTGCCGATCTCGCGCAGCGGCGTGCGCTGGTACAGGTACTCCTCGCGGTTCCACTCCATCGCCGGGATCCACCAGGCGGTGGTGCGGTCGAGATCGGCCAGGGTGAACTCGGTCAGCTCCTGGCGGATCTGGACCTTGCCGGCACGGGCCTCCGGGAATTCGTAACGGAAGCCGACGCCATCGTCATAGACCCGGAACACGACGTCGATCCGCCGCGGCGGCTGGCCGGCGACGGCCGGACGCTCCGCGAAACGGGCCCGCAGCTCGTTGTAGTGGTTGCGGGTCAGGCGGCGTTCGCCCCAGGGCTGTTCCCACGTTTCATCGAAACTGCTGCTGGAATGGTCGACCAGCTCGAGGTTGCGTTCCAGGCGACCATCACCGAGCACCATGCCCAGGCGCGAGGGCGCGATCACCGGCCTGCCCCTGTGCTCGATCCGGTAGGCCAGCCGGTCCTCGTGTTGCGCCTCGAGGGTGACCGCCAGCACCCGGCCGGGCGATTCGATCCGCGCCAGGTCGCGCGCGTGCACGGGCAGCGCGGCGGCCAGCCACAGCAGGGCGAGCATCGCGCCGGGGCGGCGCAGCGGGCTTGGTTCGGACATGGGCTTATTCCAGGACATAGACGAGGACGGTGCGCGGTGGCACGGTGAAGGTGCCGCTGGCCGCATCCCAGTGCGCATCGCGCAGGCGCGGGTCGATGGCGCCGGGCGCGCGCTGCACCGGGTGCGGCAGCCAGCGCCGGCCACGCTGTTCCGGCAGCACCAGGCTGCGGGCTTCGGGCGAGACGTTGAGCAGGTACAGGATCGACTCGAAGTTCGCGCCGGGATGGTCGCGGCCGTCGAGCAGGCCGGCGATCAGCAGCGGGTCCTGTGCCGGGCCGCTGCCCGGGAAACTCAGCCGCCGGGAGATTTCCCCGCTGCTGCGCAGCCGGAACAGGCTGGAGCTGGCCCGGATCGCCAGCAGCTGACGCAGCGAGTCGCGGGCGAAGGCGATGTCCTCCGGGGCCGGGCGGACCGACGGATCGGCCAGGCGCGGCGCCATCCATGCCCAGTCGGCCTGGTTGCCCGGGGCCGGTGGCAGGCCGGTGCCGAAGTAGTTGTCCTGGTAGGTCCAGTCGATCCGGTTGAACCAGTCGCCGGAGTCGTAGCTGTTGCGGTCCAGGGACTTGGAACGCAGCGTGTCCACGCCGGCGTGGAAGTAGGCCACGCCCTGGCTCAGCGCGGTGGTGGCCATGCCCAGCACCTGCACCCGTGCACGCTCCGCCGCCGGCGTTTCCTGCGGCAGGCGGTAGGCGTTGAGGTCGTACAGGGTCTCGTTGTCGTGGTTCTCCACGTAGTTGACCACCTCGCCGGGGGCGTGCGCGTAGCCGGCCGGCTGGCCGTTGTAGTCCACCGCGTGCAGTGGGCGCGGCCCGTCGACGGTGTCCAGCACGTAGTCGCGCAGGGTGCCGGCCAGGCCGGCGCGGACCAGGTCGGCGGCGCGCAGCAGGGCCGCGCGGGCCTGGGCCGGGTCGTCGCCGGCGGTCAGCTCGTTGGGCGTATAGCCCAGGCCATTGAGCCAGCCCTGGCGGGCGATGCGGTCGCGGCCGCTGTCGCCGGGGCCGCCGCCGCGCAGGGCATCGCGGGCGCGGTCGCTGAAGGTGCCGATGCCGCTGCCACCCAGCGACAGCTGCGAGGCCTGCACGAAACGCGCCCCGTCGGCGACCTCGCCGAAATTCCAGCCTTCGCCGATCAGCGGCACGTGGCGGCCGGCGGCGGCGTTGACGCGTCGCTGCAGGTCCTCCATCGCCGCGCGGGGCTGGTGCCCCATCAGGTCGAAACGGAACGAGTCGATGCGGTAGTGGCGCACCCACAGTTCGGCCGAATCGACCATCAGCCGCGCCGTCATGGCGTGCTCGGTGGCGGTGTTGGCGCAGCAGGTGCTGGTTTCCACCGTGCCGGCCGCGTCCAGGCGGTGGTAGTAGCCGGGCACGATCCGGTCCAGCACAGAGCCCGTTTCCTGGCCGGAGGCGAAGGTGTGGTTGTAGACCACGTCCATGCCCACGCGCAGGCCCATGCGGTGCAGGGCCATGACCATCGCCCGGAACTCGCGCACGCGCGCCGCGCCATCGGACGGATCGCTGGCGTAGCTGCCTTCCGGGGCGTTGAAGTGGAACGGGTCGTAGCCCCAGTTGAAGCAGTCGCTGTCGGCCGCGGCCATCACCGCCTGCTGCTGCAGCGGGCTGTCGGCGGGAGCCTCGGGAACTTCGGGGGTGACGCAGCCAGCCTCCGGCACGCTGGCGATGTCGTAGACCGGCAGCAGGTGGACGTCGGTCAGCCCGGCGCGGGCGAGGGCGCGCAGGTGGGCGAGACCGTCGCTGCCTTCGGCGGTAAAGCCGAGGTAGCCGCCGCGCAGGGCTTCAGGGACGCTGGCGTCGTTGATCGAGAAGTCGCGCACGTGCAGCTCGTACACCGACATGTCCACCTGCGCGTCCAGCGCCGGCGGGCGCGGTGCACTGGCCCAGCCCTCGGGCATCAGCGCCGGGTCGTCCAGGACGGCGATGTAGCTGCGGCGCGAATCCGTGCCCAGGCTGACCGAATAGGGATCGGTGACGCGGTTGCGGACCAGCCCGGTGCCAGGCGCATGCACGTCCAGCAGCCAAGTGTAGTAGCTGCCGCGCAGGTCCTCGGGCAACTGCATCGACCACATGCCGGTGCTGGCGTCGAAAGCGGCGGCCACGCGTCGGCTGGCCGGTGCCTGGTCGTCGGTATGGATGCACACCGAGGCCGCACGCGCCGTCGGCGCCCACAGGCTGAAACGCGTGCCCCCGGTCGAAGGATAGGCGCCGGGCATCGGCGCATCGGTCGCGGCGGCGTAGATGTCGTCCAGCGCGCCTGGCAGCTGGGTGGCGGTGGCCTCCAGCACGCGGCCGCGTGCGTCCTCGCGCACCAGCAGCAGCGACTGGCGGAACAGGTCGCGCAGGCGATCGTCATGCAACGGCAGGCCCACGGTGGCGCCGGCAGCGACATGGCCAAAGCGCTCCTGCACGGCAGCGTCCACCCGTGCGACCGGCTCCAGCACGACATGGCCATCGGCCCCGCGCACGCGCTGGCCGGGCACGGCCTGCATGCCGGTCATGCCGTGGTAGAGGCGATAGCGGCCATCGCCTGGCGCACCTGGCCAGCGCAAGGTGTGGCGGTCCAGCCAGATCGCGCGTGCTTCCCGCGTGCCGGCCGGATCGGCGGCCAGGACCACGGCGTCGCCCGCGTCGCAGTCGGCGAGCTCGAGGATGGACGCGTGTGCGGATGCAGCAGCCAGCAGCATGCCGGCGGTGGCCATGCCCAGGGCATGGAGCGTGGCGCGCGTGCCGCGCCGATGGAGCTTCCGTCGCATCGTTCCTCCCGATCGCGTCGCGCTCCGGCGGCGGGTGGAGCGCGAGGGCCCGCACTATTCCACGGGTGCAGTGCACAACGGACGCGCCGGGCGATGAATACGTATGCACGGCTGTGCGTGCCGCGCAGCCCCCGCCTACCATGCCCCGACGCGCCGCCGCCGGCGGATCGCACCGCAACGATTCCCGGAGGGGGGAACGCTTGATGGATCGCAAACCACGCCTGTCGTTCTGGCAGATCTGGAACATGTGTTTCGGCTTCCTGGGAATCCAGTTCGGCCTGGCCCTGCAGAACGCCAATGCCAGCCGCATCTTCCAGACCCTGGGGGCGGACATGGACCAGGTGCCCGGACTGTGGATCGCCGCGCCGTTGACCGGCCTGCTGGTGCAGCCGGTGGTGGGCTACCTCTCCGACCGCACCTGGACCGGCCTGGGGCGTCGCCGCCCGTACTTCCTGGTCGGCGCCGTGCTGTCGACCCTGGCCCTGCTGGTGATGCCGAACTCGCCGACGCTGTGGATCGCCGCGGGCACGCTGTGGATCCTGGACGCATCGATCAACATCTCGATGGAGCCGTTCCGCGCCTTCGTCGGTGACCAGCTGCCGGCTTCGCAGCGGCCGGCGGGATTCGCGATGCAGAGCTTCTTCATCGGCGTCGGCTCGGTGATCGCCAGCCTGTTGCCATGGCTGCTGACCCGGTTCGGCGTGGCCAACACCGCCCACGCCGGCGAGGTGCCGGACACCGTGCGCTATGCGTTCTACATCGGCGGCGTAGTGCTGTTGTGCGCCATCGGCTGGACCGTGTTGCGTACCCGCGAATACCCGCCGGAGGTGCTGGCCCGGTTCGAGCAGGCCGAGCCGCCGCCGGCCCAGCCCACGCCGGTAGTGGCCATGCCCGCGCCGGGACCGGCGCTGGCCTGGCTGGTGGCGGGCCTCGCGCTGGCGGCGGTGATCGCCATGCGCGGCTGGGACCGCATGCTCTACGTGCTGGCCGGCATGGCCGCCGCCTACGGCCTGCTCCTGCTGCTGGCGCGGGTGTTGCCGGCCGGTGGCATGCTGCCAACCATCGCCGGCGACCTGCGCGCCATGCCGCTGGCCATGCGCCGCCTGGCGGTGGTCCAGTTCTTTTCCTGGTTCGCCCTGTTCGCGATGTGGATCTACACCACCGCGGCGGTGGCCGGCAGCCACTTCGGCAGCAGCGACCCGACCTCGGCCGCCTACAACGAGGGCGCCAACTGGGTCGGCGTGCTGTTCGCCGCCTACAACGGCTTTGCTGCCCTGGCCGCGGTGGCCATTCCGTGGATGGTGCGCCGGCTGGGCGTGCGCGCCAGCCACGTGGTCAACCTGTGCCTGGGCGCGGCCGGCTTCCTTTCCTTCCTGCTGATCGGCGACCCGCACTGGCTGTTGCTGTCGATGGTCGGCGTGGGCTTTGCCTGGGCTTCAATCCTCTCGCTGCCGTACGTGATGCTGTCCGACAACCTGCCGATCGCCAAGATGGGGACCTACATGGGGCTGTTCAATTTCTTCATCGTCATCCCGCAGCTGGTGGCAGCCAGCCTGCTGGGGTTCCTGCTCAAGTCGCTGTTCGGAGGCCAGCCCCTGTGGGCACTGGCGATGGCCGGCGGCAGCCTGCTGCTGGCCGCCGTGGCGATGGTCGCGGTGCCGCGCCAGGGCGCGCAGGCGGTGCAGGCATGAACGGCGCGGGGATCACCCGGCGGCGCATGGGCGCGCTGGCCGTGGCGCTGGCGCTGGCCGGCACGGGCTTGCCGGCGACGGCGTCGGACGAGTTCTACGGCACCCTGGAGCCGTTCGCTTCCGAGGCCGTGTACTTCCTGCTCACCGACCGCTTCGTCAATGGTGATCCGGACAACGATCACCGCGACCAGGGTGGCGGGCACCCCACCTTCGACCGGCCACTGGCACCGTGCGATGGCGAGGTGGGCAACGTCGGCTATCTGGGCGGAGACTTCCGCGGCCTGCTGGACAACGCCGGCTACATCGCCGACCTGGGCTTCACCGCGGTGTGGACGACGCCGATCGTGGACAACCCGGACCAGGCCTTCACCGGGGGCCAGGAAATCACCTGCACCGGGTTCAACACCGACCGTGGCAAGACCGGCTACCACGGCTACTGGGCGATCAACTTCCATCGCCTGGACGAACACCTGCCCAGCCCCGGGCTGGACTTCGCCGCCCTCAACCGCGGGCTCAAGGCCCATGGCCTGAAGACCATCCTCGATGTGGTCGGAAACCACGGCTCGCCGGCGTTCTCCATGCCGGTGGCGCAACCGCAGTTCGGCCAGCTGTTCGATGCCGACGGCAAGCTGGTGGCCGACCACCAGAATCTGCACCCGTCGCAGCTGGACCCGGCCAGCCACCCTCTGCACCGCTTCTACAACACCGCCCCGGAACTGGCCGAGCTGTCCGACCTCAACGCCGACAATCCGGAAGTGATGGATTACCTGGTCAGCGCGTACCTGAAGTGGATCGGCCAGGGGGTGGACGCGCTGCGCATCGACACCATCCGCCACCAGCCGTTCGCGTTCTGGAAAGAGTTCGCCGGCCGGGTGCGCGCGCAGTACCCGGGGATGTACATGTTCGGCGAGGCGTTCGACAACGAGGCGGCCAACATCGCCCCGTTCACCTTGCCGGAGAACGGTGGGGTCAGCGTGCTCGATTTCCCGATGAAGGAGGCGATGGTCGCGGTGTTCGGCCGGCAGCGCGCCGGTTTCGAGCGCATGGAGCAGGCGCTTTACCTGGTCGGCGGGCCCTACGCCAACCCCTACGACCTGGCCACCTTCTACGACAACCACGACATGCGCCGGCTGGACCCGGTGGATGACAACGGCTACATCGATGCGCACAACTGGCTGTTCACCGCGCGCGGTATCCCGGTGGTCTATTACGGCTCCGAGGTCGGCTTCATGCGCGGCCAGCTCGAGCACGGCGGCAACCGCGCCTACTTCGGCCAGGAGCGGATCGACGCAGCACCGGAAAGCCCGATCTTCGCGCCGCTCCGGCGCATCGCCCAGCTGCGCAGGACCTCGCCGGCACTACAGCGCGGCCTGCAGCTCAACGTGGAACTGCAGGACGACAGCGCGGTGTTCTACCGCGTCTACCAGAAGGACGACGTGGTCCAGACCGCGCTGGTGCTGCTGAACAAGGGCGACAGGCCACGCACGCTGAGCGTGTCCGACTATCTGCAGCCGGGTACCTGGCGTGACGGTTTCAGCGGCGGGCAGGTCAAAGTCGGCAGGACGCTGCGCGCCGAGGTCCCGGCGCACGGGGTGCGCGTCCTGTTCTTCGACGCGCCGTTGACCCGCGCCGACTTGCGCGCCCGGCTGGCCGCGCTGCAGGTCGACTGAGCAGGGCACCGCACCGAGCGCCATTGCCGCCGGCCGCGCGCAGGGCACGCCGGCGACCGGGCTGGTCATCCTTGGAAGCCGGCGGCCGCGCGGCGCGGCGCCCGGGCTCAGCCCGGGCGCTGGCTGGACTCGCGCAGCACCAGCCGCACCGGCAACCGCCGGCTCTCCACCGGCTCGCGCTGGATCAGCCGGATCAGGCTGTCCACCAGCACTTCGCCGGCCCGCTTGGTGTCCTGCTGCACGGTCGACAGCGGCGGCTGGGCGAAGCTGGCCATGGCGATGTCGTCGAACCCGGCGATGGCCACCTCCGCCGGCACCGCGCGGCCGTGCTCGCGCAGGGCCTTGAGCGCGCCCAGTGCGATCAGGTCGCTGGCCGCGAACAGGCCGTCGAACGGCTGCCCGCCCGCCAGCAGCGCGCCCGCCGCCTCGTAGCCGGACTGCTCGGTGGTGATGGCGTCCACCTGCAGGGCAGGGTCCGGCGCCAGGCCGGCCGCGTGCAGGGCGGCCTCGTAGCCGCGCCAGCGTTCCTGGAACTCGGGGTAGTGCCCGGAAGCATGGCCGAGGAAGGCGATCCGGCGGCAGCCGCGCTCGAGCAGGTGGGCGGTGATGTCATGCCCGCCCTGGAAGTTGTCGCAGCCGATCGAGATGCCCGGCTCGCCCGGCAGCGCCGCGCCCCAGCGCACGAAGTGGGTGCCCCGTTCAACCAGGTGCTGGAGCCGCGACTCGGCTTCCAGGTAATCGCCGTAGCCCAGCAGGATGATGCCGTCGGCCTTGTGGCTGTCGGCGAAATCGGCGTGCCAGTTGGTCGACAGCTGCTGGAAGGACACCAGCAGGTCGAAGCCGCGCCGCGCGCAGGCCCGGGTGATGGAGCCGAGCATGGAGTGGAAGAACGGATTGATCAGCGAGTCGTCGGGGGTCGGGTCCTCGAAGAACAGCAGGGCCAGGGTTCCGGACTGCTGTGCACGCAGGTTCGAGGCGTTCTTGTCGACCTTGTAGTTGAGCTCCCGGGCGATGGCCAGGATCCGGCGCCGGGTCTCCGGATTGACCGAAGGATGGCCACGGAGCGCGCGCGACACGGTCGGCTGGGAGACCCCGGCCAGGTGGGCGATGTCGAGCGAGGTGGCCTTGCCACGGATGGTCATTGCAGCCGGCCCCCTTCGAGCCGGGTTAACAGGTGCCGCCATGCCCGGATCATGCCATGGCCCCCCGGCTTACGCCTGCGTGGTGCGGCTGGGATAGAATCGGCGCCTCACGCCGGGCAGATGCCGGCGCGCCCAGGAACCCAGGTGGCCCGCGTACACGCCGGCCGAGCGTGCGACATGAGCACTACCAGCGCCAGCCACTGACCCCGTCCGGGCCGCCGTTTCCGCAAGGCGCCTGGCGGCGCCTTTTTTGCGGCCTGCGGCGGGGCAGGCGCCCGGGGCATCACTCCCGGCGTTGCCTCCGCGGGCAGACACCATCAACTCCAGTCACGGTTCCCCAATGATCACCATCACCCTTCCCGACGGCAGCCAGCGCCAGTTTGACGGCCCCGTTTCCGCGCTGGATGTCGCCCGCTCGATCGGCGCGGGCCTGGCCAAGGCCACCGTCGCCGGCCAGGTCGACGGCCGCCTGGTCGACGCGACCGACGCCATCGACCACGATGCCACCCTGCGCATCATCACCCCCAAGGACGAGGAGGGCGTGGAGATCATCCGCCACTCCTGCGCCCACCTGGTCGGCCACGCGGTCAAGCAGCTGTACCCGGACGTGAAGATGGTCATCGGCCCGGTGATCGCCGAGGGCTTCTACTACGACATCTGGTCCGAGCGCCCGTTCACGCCGGAGGACATGGCCGCGATCGAGCAGCGCATGCGCGAACTGGTCGCCCAGGACTACGACGTCGTCAAGAAGGTGACCCCACGCGCGGAAGTGGTCGAGGTGTTCAAGTCCCGCGGCGAGGACTACAAGCTGCGCCTGATCGAGGACATGGGTCCGGAAGTGACGGCCATGGGCCTGTACTACCACCAGGAGTACGTGGACATGTGCCGCGGCCCGCACGTGCCCAACACCCGCTTCCTGAAGGCCTTCAAGCTGACCCGCATCTCCGGTGCCTACTGGCGCGGTGACGCGAAGAACGAGCAACTGCAGCGCATCTACGGCACCGCCTGGGCCGACGAGAAGCAGCTCAAGGCCTACATCCAGCGCATCGAGGAAGCCGAGAAGCGCGACCACCGCCGCATCGGCAAGCAGCAGGACCTGTTCCACCTGCAGGAAGAGGCCCCAGGCCTGGTGTTCTGGCACCCCAAGGGCTGGAGTGTGTGGCAGGTGGTCGAGCAGTACATGCGCAAGGTCTACCGCGACACCGGCTATGGCGAGGTGCGCTGCCCGCAGATCCTGGACGTGAGCCTGTGGCAGAAGTCCGGGCACTGGGACAACTACCAGGACAACATGTTCTTCACCGAGTCGGAGAAGCGCACCTACGCGCTCAAGCCGATGAACTGCCCCGGGCACGTGCAGATCTTCAACCAGGGCCTGCACAGCTACCGCGACCTGCCGATCCGCTACGGCGAGTTCGGCGCCTGCCACCGCAACGAACCTTCCGGCGCGCTGCACGGCATCCTGCGCGTGCGTGGCTTCACCCAGGACGATGGCCATATCTTCTGCACCGAAGGCCAGATCGAGTCCGAGGTCCGGGCGTTCCACGCCCAGGCGCTGAAGGTGTACTCGGATTTCGGTTTCGAGGAGATCCAGATCAAGATCGCCTTGCGCCCGGAATCACGGCTGGGCGACGACGCGACCTGGGACAAGGCCGAGGGCGCGCTGCGCTCGGCGCTGGCCGCCGCCGGCGTGCAGTGGCAGGAGCTTCCGGGCGAGGGCGCATTCTATGGCCCGAAGATCGAATACCACCTCAAGGATGCGATCGGCCGTACCTGGCAGCTGGGCACCGTGCAGGTGGATTTCATGATGCCCGGCCGCCTCGGCGCCGAGTACGTGGACGAGAGCAGCCAGCGTCGCCACCCGGTCATGCTGCACCGCGCGATCGTCGGGTCCATGGAGCGCTTCATCGGCATCCTGATCGAGCACCATGCCGGGCATTTCCCGGCCTGGCTGGCGCCGGTGCAGGCGGTGGTGATGAATATCACCGACGCCCAAGCTGAATATGTGAATGAAGTCGCCAAAACCCTTGCGAATCAAGGCTTCCGGGTCGAGGCGGATTTGCGGAACGAGAAGATCGGCTTTAAGATCCGCGAGCACACGCTGCAGCGCGTGCCGTACCTGCTGGTGGTCGGAGACCGCGAGAAGGAGAACGGCGCGGTCGCGGTGCGTACGCGCTCCGGGGAAGATTTGGGCACAATGTCCGTGTCCGATTTCGCCGATACGTTGCGTTCGCAGCAGTTGGCGTAAACCGATTGGCGGGCCGGCCTGGCCGGTCCGCAGCCCAACCCACCCCCGGAGACTGAGATATCAGCACCCCCGAGAAGCAAAACCGGAAGAACCAGGAGATCCGCGTCCCGCGCGTGCGCGTGATCGGGTCCGATGGAGAAATGATCGGCGTCCTGTCGCGTGACGAGGCGTTGCGCATGGCCGAGGACGAAGGCCTGGACCTGGTCGAGATCCAGCCCAACGCGGATCCGCCGGTCTGCAAGATCATGGACTTCGGCAAGTTCAAGTTCGACCTGCAGAAGAAGGCCAACGAGGCCAAGAAGAAGTCCAAGCAGGTCGAGATCAAGGAAGTCAAGTTCCGCCCGGTCACCGATGAGGGCGACTACCAGATCAAGCTGCGCAACATGCGCCGCTTCCTGGAAGAGGGCGACAAGGTCAAGGTCAACATCCGCTTCCGTGGCCGCGAGATGAGCCACCAGGAGCTTGGCCGGCAGATGGCCGGCCGGATCGAGGCCGACCTGGGCGAGGACATCGTGATCGAGTCGCGCCCGCGCCTGGAAGGCCGGCAGATGGTCATGATGATCGCGCCGAAGAAGAAGTAACCGCTGCGGCGGAGGCTGACCCCGGGGTTGGCCAGCAAGGGGCGCCGACGGCGCCCCTTGCCGTTTCCGGGGGGGCGTCCCGTGGCGGTCGCGCGGCCCGGTGATGCGCCAGGCGGCCCTCGGGGCGGATGGCCCCGTGCGCTGCCGGAGTCCGAAGCTGCTGATTTGCAAAAGGAAAGCCGGCCGGGGCATAATGCGCGGCTCCGGTTCGCCGGAGGGCTGGCGACAGCCACAGGACCCGTCATGGTTCCCTAGGGAATCAGTGACTTACAGACCGGTATGGGCAAGGATGGAAAGCGTGGGTATCCACATGCTTCGCGACGAAGTCGCCAAGCGTAAGGAGAACCACCGCCCCGACCAGTGACAGTTCCCATCAAGGACATTCGTAATGCCCAAGATCAAGACCAACCGGGCGGCGGCCAAGCGTTTCCGCAAGACCGCCTCCGGCAAGTACAAGGCTGGCCACGCCAACCGTAGCCATATCCTCACCAAGAAGGCGACCAAGCGGAAGCGCAACCTGCGGCAGACGAACCACGTTCGTGCCGAGGACGCGGGCCGTCTGGACCGCATGCTGCCGTATCTCTGAGGAGCACTGACCAATGGCACGAGTCAAGCGTGGCGTCCAGGCGCGCCGCCGTCACAAGAAGATCCTGAACCTCGCCAAGGGCTACTACAACGCCCGCCGCAAGGTTTTCCGCGTCGCCAAGCAGGCGGTGATCAAGGCGCAGCAGTACGCCTACATCGGCCGCAAGCAGAAGAAGCGCAACTTCCGTTCGCTGTGGATCACCCGCATCAACGCGGCGTCCCGCGCCAACGGCCTGAGCTACAGCCGCTTCATGAACGGCCTGCTGAAGGCCGGTATCACCCTGGACCGCAAGGTGCTGGCTGATATCGCCGTCAACGATGCGGCCGGGTTTACCGCGCTGGCGGAGAAGGCCAAGAGCGCTCTGGCGGCATAAGTTGCGAGCCACGCCAGGCCCGGGAACGGGCCGGGCGGGGACCACCGCATGCATGCATGGGGAAGGGCGCAAGTCCTTCCCCTTTTTGTTTTCCGAGGGCCCGTTTCCATGAGCGATATCCAGACCCTGTCGGCGCGCGCGCTGGCCGACATCGCCGCGGCACAGACACCGGAGGCGGTAGAGGCGCTGCGCGTGGGCCTGCTGGGCAAGCAGGGCGCCATCACGGCCCAGCTCAAGCAGCTCGGCGGTTTGCCGCCGGACCAGCGCAAGCTTGCCGGCGAAGCGATCAACCGCGCCCGTGATGAGGTTTCGGGGGCGCTGGCCGCGCGCAAGGCGTTGCTGGAGGAGGCTGCGCTCGACGCGCGCCTGGCCGGCGAGGCCATCGACGTGACCCTGCCAGGCCGGGTATCGGAGCGTGGTGGCATCCATCCGATCAGCCGCACCCTCGAACGCATCGCGACGATCTTCGGCAACCTCGGCTACGAGCTGGCCGACGGTCCGGAGATCGAGGACGACTGGCACAACTTCGAAGCGCTGAATTTCCCGCCGCACCACCCGGCACGTGCCATGCACGACACCTTCTACTTCGGCGATGGCCGCCTGCTGCGCACCCATACCTCGGGCGTGCAGGTGCGCTACATGGGCGAGCACAGCCCGCCGCTGCGGATGATCGCCGCCGGCAAGGTCTACCGTTCGGACTCCGACCAGACCCACTCGCCGATGTTCCACCAGGTCGAAGGCCTGCTGGTGGACGAGCATTCCACGTTCGCCGACCTCAAGGGGACCCTCAGCGAGTTCGTGCGCGCCTTCTTCGAGCGCGACTTCCAGATGCGTTTCCGCCCGAGCTATTTCCCGTTCGTGGAGCCGGGCGCGGAGGTCGACATCGCCTGGCAGCAGCCCGACGGCAGCGTGCGCTGGCTGGAGGTGCTGGGCTGCGGCATGGTCCACCCGAACGTGCTGCGCAGCTGCGGCATCGACCCGGAGCGCTATACCGGCTTCGCCTTCGGCCTGGGCGTGGAGCGTTTCGCCATGCTGCGCTACGGCGTCAACGACCTGCGCGCGTTCTTCGAGAACGACGTGCGCTTCCTGAGGCAGTTCGCGTAACCGCGCCGGCCGCACACGCCCGGCCGCGCACCGGCCCCCTGCAGGGAGCCGATGCGCGTCCCGGGCCTGGCGGGTATCCGACCCACGACCCCAGAACCACCAAACACGGCTCCCTATGAAATTCTCCGAGAACTGGCTGCGCAGCCACGTGTCGACCCTGGCCAACCGCGACGCGCTGGTGGCCACGCTGACCGCCATCGGCCTGGAGGTGGAGGACGTCACCGCCCTGGGCGACGGCCTGGCCGGCGTGGTGGTCGGCCGCATCGTGGAGGCCGTGCGCCACCCGGAGGCCGACCGCCTGCAGGTGTGCAAGGTCGACATCGGCGGCGGCGAGCCGCTGCAGATCGTGTGTGGCGCACCCAATGCGCGCGTCGGCCTGGCCGCACCGCTTGCGACAGTGGGCGCTTCGGTTGCTGGCATGGCGATCAGGCCGGCGAAGCTGCGCGGTGTCGAATCGACCGGGATGCTGTGCTCGGCGAAGGAGCTGGGCCTGGACAGCGATGCTTCCGGGCTGCTGGAACTGCCGGCCGACGCGCCGGTCGGCCAGCCTTTGGCCGATTACCTCGGCCTGCCCGACGCCAGTATCGAGATCAAGCTGACCCCCAACCGCGCCGACTGCTTCAGCGTGCGCGGGATCGCCCATGACGTGGCCGCCGCGCTGGGCAGCGAGGTGTCGCCGCTGGAAAGCGCGCCGGTGCCTGCCACGACCGGTGCGACCGTCGAGGTCGCGCTGGAGGCCGGGGGGCGCGTGCCGCGCTTCGTCGGGCGCGTGATCGAGGGCATCGACCCGGCGGCGGCCACTCCGGTGTGGATGGCCGAGCGTTTGCGCCGTTCCGGCGTGCGCCCGATCAGCCTGCTGGTCGACGTCACCCAGTACGTGATGCTGGAGCTGGGCCAGCCGATGCACGCTTTCGACCTGGACACGCTGGAGGCGCCGGTCGTCGTGCGCCCGGCGCGCGAGGGCGAGGTGCTGAAGCTGCTGGACGGCCGCGACGCCACGCTGGACGGCGAGTTCCTCGTGGTCGCCGACAGCCGCGGTGGCCGCGGCGCGCGCGCGGTCGCGGTCGGCGGCATCATGGGCGGCGAGGACACCAAGGTGGGCAATGCCACCACACGGGTCTTCCTCGAGGCGGCCCACTGGGTGCCCTCGGCCATCATCGGCCGCAGTCGTCGCCTCGGCGTGCACACCGACGCCGGCCACCGTTTCGAGCGCGGCGTGGATCCGGAGCTGCCGCGCGTGGCGGTCGAGTACGCGACCCGGCTCATCGTGGACATCGCCGGAGGCCGTCCTGGCCCGGTGGACGATTCGACTGTCGCCGGTGCGATCGGTGCGCCGCGTCCGATCACGCTGCGGCGCGCGCGCATCGCCCGGGTGCTGGGGGTGGTGATCGACGACGCCGAAGTGGCGCGCATCCTGCGCGCGCTCGGCATGGCGGTGGTGGCCGAAGGCGAGGGCTGGACGGTCACCCCATCCAGCAGCCGGTTCGACATCGCCATCGAGGAAGACCTGATCGAGGAGCTGGCGCGCATCCACGGCTACGACCGCATCCCGGCGACCGTCCCCGGTGGCCCGGCCCGGGTGGCGGCCGCCAGCGAGACGGTGGTGCCGGACGCAGACCTGAGGCGCCATCTGGTCTCGCGCGACTACCTGGAAGCGGTCTGCTTCGCTTTCGTCGGCGAGCCGCTGCTGCAGGCGTGGGGCTGCAGCGCCGACACCGTGCCGCTGGCCAACCCGCTCAGCGCCGAACTGGCGGTGATGCGGCCAAGCCTGCTGCCGGGCCTGGTGGAAGCGCTGGCGCGCAACGCATCCCGGCAGGCCGGCCGCGTACGGCTGTTCGAGCTGGGCCGGGTGTTCGCCAGCGCCGATCCGGACCAGCGCCAGCCAGGTGACCCGGTGCCGCCCGCGCCGCGCGAGACGCGTCGCATCGCCGGCGTCGCATGTGGCCCGGCCAGCGCCGAGCAGTGGGGGCAGGCCGCCCGCGCGGTCGACTTCCATGACCTCAAGGGCGACCTGGAATCGCTGGCGGCGCTGTCCGGAGCGCGCCTCGCGTTCCGGCCCTCGGTGGCCCCCTTCGGCCATCCCGGCCGCAGCGCCGAGGTCCATCGCATCGACCTGGAGGGCGGCGAGGTACACCTGGGCTGGATCGGCCAGCTGCATCCGCGCCTGGCCAGGGCGCTGGAGCTGGACATGGACGTCTACGGCTTCGAGCTGGACCTGGCGCCACTGCAGCAGCGTCCCTTGCCGCGCGCCCAGCCACTGTCGCGTTACCCGGCGGTACGCCGCGACCTGGCGTTCGTGGTCGCCGAACAGGTGGCCTGGGCGGACCTGGCCGACACCGCGCGCGCGGCCGCCGGCGAGGTCCTGCGTGACCTGCAGCTGTTCGACCGCTATCAGGGCCGTGGCGTCGAAGAGGGATTCAAGAGTCTCGCTATGGGCTTGATTTTGCAGGACAACACGCGCACTCTCACTGACCAGGACGCCGACGCCGCAGTATCGCGAGTGGTGGCCGCGCTGGATGGCACCCACGGCGCGAGGATCCGCGGCTGAGACGGGGGACAAGGACATGGCATTGACCAAGGCGGAAATGGCCGAGCGTCTGTTTGACGAAGTCGGCCTGAACAAGCGCGAGGCGAAGGAGTTCGTCGATGCGTTCTTCGATGTGCTGCGCGAGGCGCTGCAGGGCGGGCGCCAGGTGAAACTGTCGGGGTTTGGCAACTTCGACCTGCGCCGCAAGAACCAGCGGCCGGGCCGCAACCCCAAGACCGGCGAGGAGATCCCGATCTCCGCCCGCACGGTGGTCACCTTCCGTCCGGGGCAGAAGCTGAAGGAGCGCGTGGAAGCCTACGCCGGAGTCGTGCCGCATGCTTGATCCGGGCAGCAACCGCGAGCTTCCGCCGATTCCGGCCAAGCGCTATTTCACCATCGGCGAAGTCAGCGAGCTGTGCGACGTCAAGCCGCATGTGCTGCGCTACTGGGAGACCGAGTTTCCAAGCCTCAGCCCGGTCAAGCGGCGCGGCAACCGCCGCTACTACCAGCGCCATGACGTGCTGATGGTGCGGCAGATCCGCGGCCTGCTGTACGAACAGGGCTACACGATCGGTGGCGCACGGCTGCGGCTGGAAGGCGAAGGGGCCAGGCAGGAATCCGCGCTGAGCACCCAGATCGTGCGCCAGGTGCGCATGGAGCTGGAAGAAGTGCTGCAGCTGCTGCGCCGTTGATCCGGACTCGCCGAGGCGGCGGGCAACCGGTATAATCGCCAGCCCGCCCACCAGGGCGGACGTTTTTCCCGGGGTATAGCGCAGCCTGGTAGCGCACTTGTCTGGGGGACAAGTGGTCGTCGGTTCGAATCCGGCTACCCCGACCAATTCGATATCCGATCAAGGGCTCACCGTTCGCGGTGGGCCCTTTTTCGTCCGGCCGCAAGCCGGGCGGCGTGCGGTCGCCGCGGGCGCGACAGGCCTCCGCGGGCGGGTATGCTTGCGCCCGGAAACACGGAGGTGGACATGCGGCTCGGTTGGACGTGGGCGATGGCGGTCGTGGTGCTGGCAGGGGCGGGTCGTGCGCAGGCGATGCCGGCGGAGGCTCCGGCCAGTGCCGAGCAGGCCGCCAATGCGGTGGCCGTGGTCGACATGGATGCGGTGGTGGTCAGCGGGGTGCAGCCCGGTCCGGGACTTTGGCGGGTCGTCGGCAGCGACGGCCACGTCCTGTACATCCTGGGCACCCAGTCACCGCTGCCGGCCGACATGCAATGGCAGGCCTCGGAGGTGCGCCGGGTGCTGGAACAGGCCGGGGTGGTGCTCGGCGCGCCGGGCGTCAGCGTGAGCGCCGACGTGGGCCTGCTGCGCGGCTTGACCCTGGTACCGGCTGCCATGCGTGCCCAGCGCAACGCCGATGGCAGAACCCTGGAGGAGCTGCTGCCGGCGGACGTGCATGCGCGCTGGGGCCGTCTCAAGGCGCAGTACCTCGGGCGCGACCGTGGCGTGGAGAAGAAGCGCCCCGCGATCGCCGCCTATGAGCTGTACAAGGCCGCGCTCAAGCACCATGGGCTGCGCCGCGGCGGCTTGGTCGCGCCGGTGGTCGACAAGGCGGCCAGGGCGCGCGGTCTGGAGCCGGTGTCGACGGTGCTGGCGATCAAGGTTTCCGACCCGCGCAAGGCACTGGCGGATTTCCGCGACGAGGCGATGCGGCCGCAGGACCTGGAGTGCTTCGTCCGCACCCTGGACCTGGTCGAGCATGGGCTGCCGCAGGCGGCGCGGCGCGCCAACGCCTGGGCGACCGGAGACCTGGCCGAACTCAGGGCGATGCCGCCGGACGGCAACCAGGTCCTGGCCTGCCTGGAGGCCTGGGTGCAGACCGATACCGCGCGCAAACGTGGCTTCACCGATGTGGAAGCGCGGCTGCGGGCGCAGTGGCTGCAGGCGGCCACTGCGGCGCTGGCCGAGCATCCGGTCTCTTTCGCGACCCTGCCGATCGAGAGCCTGCTGCACGGGCAAGGGGGCTTCGTGGCGGGCCTGGCGGCGCGTGGCTACCAAGTGCAGGCCCCGGACCACGAGCCGGAATCGGTCGAGGGCGCGAAGGGGCCAGCCCCGGCTGCGCAGCTGCCGCCGGACTGAAGACGCCGGTTGGGGCGGTCGGTGCCCTGACGGCCGGCGCGCGCGGTGCCGGCCCGGGGCGCTTCAGGCTTCGGCGGCGCGCGGCAGGGTGCTTCCGTCCAACCGCGGCCAGCGCCGCAGCACTGCCGCGCGTATGCCCCCGGCGTCGATACCGGCCTCGGCCAGCAGGTCCTCGCGGCTGGCGTGATGCTGGAACGCGTCCGGCAGGCCCAACTGCAGCAGGGGCATGGCCATGCCCTCGGCATTGAGCAGTTCCGACACGGCCGAGCCGGCGCCGCCGGCGACCACGTTGTCCTCGATCGTCACCAGGCCGTCGTGGCTGCGCGCCAGCTCGAGTACCAGTTCCCGGTCCAGCGGCTTGATGAAGCGCATGTTGACCAGGGTCAGGTCCAGTTCCGCGGCCACCGCCTCGGCCGCGGGCACGGTCGCGCCGAAGGCCAGCAGCGCCACGCCGCCCTTGCCGGTGCGGCGCAGCTGCGCCTTGCCGAGTGGAAGCGTGTCCAGCGCCGGCTCGATCGCCACGCCGGGCCCGGTGCCGCGTGGATAGCGCACCGCCGCAGGCCCGGGGTGGCGCAGACCGGTGGTCAGCATCTGCCGGCATTCGTTCTCGTCGGCCGGCGCCATCAGCACCATGTTGGGTACGCAGCGCAGGAAGCTCAGGTCGAGGTTTCCGGCATGGGTGGCTCCGTCCGGGCCGACCACGCCGCCGCGGTCGATCGCGAACAGCACATCCAGCTTCTGGGTCGCGACGTCGTGCACCAGCTGGTCGTAGCCGCGCTGCAGGAAGGTGGAGTAGATCGCCACGACCGGCTTGGCGCCCTGGGTGGCCATGCCGGCGGCAAGGGTCACCGCGTGCTGTTCGGCGATGGCCACGTCGAAGTAGCGCTGCGGATATTCCTTCGAGAAGCGGACCAGCCCGGAGCCTTCGCGCATGGCGGGGGTGATGCCCATCAGCCGCGGCTCGGCGGCGGCGGCATCGCACAGCCAGTCGCCGAACACGTCGGTGTAGGTCGGCTTCTTGGCACCGCCCTTGGCCACCAGGCCCTTGCTGGGATCGAAGGGTCCCACGGCGTGGTAGCCGATCTGGTCGCCCTCGGCCAGCTCGTAGCCCTTGCCCTTGGTGGTGATCACGTGCAGCAGCTGAGGGCCCTTGAGGGTCTTGAGTGTGCGCAGCGCGCCCAGCAGCGCGGGCAGATCGTGGCCGTCGATCGGGCCGGTGTAGTGGAAGCCCATCTCCTCGAACAGCGTCGAGGGCACGAACATGCCCTTCCAGTGCTCTTCCCAGCGGCGCACGAAACGGGCCGGCGGCTTGTTCTTGTCGCCCAGCAGCTTCTTGCCGCCCTCGCGCAGGCGGTTGAGGGTGGCACTGCCGGTCATGCGGCCGAGCATCTTGGTCAGCCCGCCCACCGCCTCGGAGATCGACATGCGGTTGTCGTTGAGGATCACCAGCAGGTTGGGTTCCTCATCCATGCCCCCGGCGTGGTTCAGGGCCTCGTAGGCCATGCCGGCGGTCATCGAGCCATCGCCGATCACCGCCACCACGCTGCGCTCGTCACCGGCCTGCTGCAGGGCGATGGCCATGCCCAGCGCGGCGGAGATGGAGGTCGAGGAATGGCCCACGCCGAAGGTGTCGTACTCGCTTTCCTCGCGCTTGGGGAACGGCGCCACGCCGTCCTTCTGCTTGACCGTGTGGATGGTGTCGCGGCGTCCGGTCAGGATCTTGTGCGGGTAGGTCTGGTGGCCGACGTCCCACACCAGCTGGTCAACCGGCGTCTGGAACATCCAGTGCAGCGCCACGGTCAGCTCGACCACGCCCAGGCCCGCGCCGAAGTGGCCGCCGCTGCGGCCGACCGACTCGATCAGGTAGGCGCGCAACTCGTCGGCGACCGCGGGCAGCTCGGCCTCGTCGAAGCGGCGCAGGTCCGCGGGCGAGTCGATGCGGGCAAGCCGCGGGTAGCGTTGTGAGTCGATCATCGGGGCCGGAAAACCATACGGTGGCCCATTTTCCTCCCCCGGAGCGTGACGGGGCAAGCAAAGGTGTCCCGGTGTGGCCCGGGTGCGGTCGTCGGCGACCTGCCTCGGCATGCCGGAAACGCGCCGGTATTGCCGCTGGCGATGGGTACGCGGCCAGCACGGCGGTCCCGTGGAGGAAGCGCCGTTGCACGCGGTTTGCTGTCCTGCAGCGTGGCTGGGCGCGGCGCCAGGCCAGGCAGGTCAGGGCGAGAGCTTGGAGCGGCGGGGCAGCTGCGCGCGCAGGAAGGCCATCTGGTCGGCGAGGATATTGCGGTTGGACAGGATCAGGTGCTCGATCCAGCTCGGCCGGTAGGGCACGGCCAGCAACGGCATGTGCGCCTGGTGGGGTGTGCGGCTGCCCTTGCGGGAATTGCACTGGAAGCAGGCGCTGACCACGTTCTCCCAGATGTCCAGGCCGCCACGCGACAGGGGGATCACATGGTCCCGGGTGAGCTGCGGACGCGCGAACTGCTCGCCGCAATACAGGCACAGGTGCGAATCGCGCGCGAACAGCGCCGGATTGGAAAGCGCCGGGGTCGGATCCAGCGCACGGGCCCGGGCATGGCCCCGGGTGGCGACGATGGGGTGCAGCTCGATGACGCTGCGCGCGCCGGTGCCGCGGTTGATGCCGCCATGCACGCGCATGCAGGGAGTGCCGAGGGTCCATGCGACCGCGTCGCGGGCGTAGAGGCAGGTCGCCTCCTGCCAGTGGATCCAGTCCATCGCCCGGCCGTGGGCGTCCAGCGACAGTACGCGCGGCGCGCCTGCCCGGGTGCGGAGCGAAGCCGCCTCATCCGCCGGTACCGCAGCCCCGGCGAAGATCGGATCTAGCCTTGCCGTATCCGTCTCCATCGGGACCCAAGCTTATACCCGAAAGATGACGGTTTGGGTCAAGCCCTCAGCGCAGGACCCCGGGCAGGCCGGGCGCCGGGTTGAGGGTGCCAACCGCATCCACGTCGAACACCCGCGCCTTCCTGGCGTCCTCGGGCGTGGCGCTCACGGTTCCGGCCAGGCGATAGGACAGCGCGCGCCGTCCCGCCAGCGCGTCGGCCACCGCCAGCCGGGCCATCCCCTGCGGGCGGACCGAGGTGCGGACCACGTCGGCCGCGGAGGGCCCGATCTGCATCGCCGGCGAAGCGGACAGCTTGCCCGCATCGTGCTCGTCGACGGTGACCGCCAGTGCGACCTGGTCGAACCGCATGGGCATGCTGCTGTAGTTGTGCAGACGCAGGTCGACCGTCCAGCTGCCGTCGTTCTCGACCGTCAGCTGCTGGATGGACGCGGCCGGCGTCGAGACCCGCCTGGGCTTGCCACCGCAGCCGGCGACCAGCGCGATGGCCACGGCCAGCGCGACGAAAGGAACGAACCGCTGAGGAAATCGCTTCATGCCGCCTCCATCGGACCGGGCGGCAGGATACTACGGTGACCGGTCCTGGCCGGTGAGGTCGGGCAACTGCACGGGCGCGCCATCGGCCTCGTCCCGGGCGGCGTCCGGTGCGAGGCCGCTGTCGCGCAACGGTGCGGCGAGCACCAGTGGAGACAGGTCATAGCCCATGTCCTGCGCCTGCTGTTTCAGGCGCGCGAACAGCGCGGCGTCCATGGAGGGCTCGCGTGACAGGATCCACAGGTACTTGCGGTCCGGTTCCCCGACCATCGCCCACTGGTAATCGGCATCCAGCGCGATCACCCAGTAGTCGGCCCAGACCCACGGCAGCCAGCCCAGCCAGCCCGGCGCGAACCGCACCTGCAGGCGCGCCGCATGGCCTTGGACCTGGCGCGCCACTCCTTCGACCGAAGCCAGGCCACCCTCGTGCGTGCGACAGGCATTGCGCACCCCGATGCTGCCATCGCTGCGCAGGCTGTACTGGGCGGTGATGTCGCCGGCGCAACCGCGCTGGAACACCAGCGGAAGGTGGGCGATCTCATGCCACTGGCCGGCGTAGCGCGACAGGTCCAGCGCCGGGACGGAAGTGACCGGTTGCGATGCGCGGGCCACCGCTGGCGCCAGCAGGCAGCCACCCAGCAGCAGGGAAGTCAGGACGAAGGTGCGCATACGGTCTCCGCTGGCCATGGCCGGCGGATGCTAGCACCCGGGACGCGAAGCCCCCGCGGGGCGGCTGCTCAGTCCACGCGGATACGGCGTGGACGCTGGCCGTAGCGTCGGACCTCGACCACCACCGGAGGACCGGAGCGCAGGCGGTTCGCCTCCACCAGGGTGCGGGCCAGCTCCAGGGCCGCCTCGAGGTTGGTATAGGAGGCGATGGGCCGGCCGCGGTCGAGCAGCACGCACCCGCGATGGTCCTTGTTGATGCTGAGCAGTCGGCAATCCATGAGGGTCCCCACCTGCGGCTGCAATCGGCTACATGCGCGAATCTGCCTCACCCGGTCGCCGCCGGCAATCGGAATTCCACCCGGCGGGGCGTAGGAAGATTCCCCGCGCGCGGGATCAGCTGCCGGGTGCAACCGGAGCCGGCCGCGGTGATGCCGATCCGCCGGGCGCGCGGGCATCGGCCTGCTCCAGGTAGGCCGCGTCGAGGGGGCGGATTTCCATGATGCGGCAGCCCACACGCCCGACCTGGCTGACCATCGGCCCCAACGGCTGCACGCTGTCCAGCCGTGCCTGGACGCGGGAGGTATTGCTGCTGATGGAGATCGCGGTCGCATGGGCCAGATCGTGGCAGGGGCCGCCGAGGCCCAGCAGCCACGCCTCACGCGGGCGGGTCCAGACCACCAGCGCGTTGTCGCCCACCGCCCTCCAGCCGACCAGCTCCCCGCGCAGCCGCATGCCGGGTACCGGCTCGCCGGCCTGCGCGCGGTACTGCGCCAGTCGTTCCCCGTCGCCCAGGCGCGGAGAGCCGGCACAGGCTGCAAGTGCCATTGCGAGGGGCCACGTGACCAGCAGGGGAAACCTCTTCATGACCGGTGCTCCTGGGCTCGGCAGGCCATCATGCCCGAGCGCCGCCGGGGACGGCGCGGGGCGTCGGCAATATTCGTCGCACGACCTGCTTGTCGGATCCTGCGTGGCTGGTTATGATGCCGCCCCTCGCAGCGGCAAGCCGCAGCAGGAATGGCCGGGTAGCTCAGTTGGTAGAGCAGGGGATTGAAAATCCCCGTGTCGGGGGTTCGATTCCCTCCCCGGCCACCACATCAGGGACCTCGTTCGGGGTGCCTCGCGGAAACGGACCTTCGGGTCCGTTTTTCGTTTCCGGGTATCGACAAAGGGCCGGCGCACCAGCCGGGCCTTGCTCCTGCGCGCTGCCCACCGGCGACTTCCATGCCCGTCGCACGTCCGGCCACGGCCTGTTCCGGGCGGTGATGGCGAAGGCGGCGCACTTGACGGGTCGCTGGGCCGGGATGACGCCGGGTCGCGTGCTTCAGACGTGGTGATCCACCCGAATGAGGTGCGACGGCAGGTTCGCGCCGGCCTGCGTGCCGGTGCCCGGCAATGGGTTCATGCCCCGAATGCAGTCGGGGTAGGAAAATTCCTACCCAACGCCGCAGGCTTTCCCGACTTACAGGCCTTCAGGGCTTTGGCATGCTGGCTCCGCCCCGGCAGGACGGCATGCACTGGAAAGGGATACCGCTCTGCCAAGGACCACGCCACCGGCAGGACGCCGGGCCGGGGCTTTTCTTATCGACCCGCACCACGCCAGCCCGCAGATCTGTCGGATCGGGGCGGGTGCCGCGTTTCCGGATTGGCATACACGTGGGGCGCCGCCAGGGCGCAAGCGGACGCACTGCAGCGCACGCGGCTGCCTTCAGATCGGGGTGGGTTCGGTGGCGCAGCCGGCCCGACTCGCTTCGCATCCGGTACCCAAGGGCCTCGAAGATGGTGCGCGTCAGCGACTCTGGCCTAGCGACGACAGTCCGTTCCGTTGGAGCGCGTTGCCGGCGCAGATCGGCCGCCGCGAGCAGGCTGTCCCAACGCCGGACTGCGACCGTGCTGCTGGTCCAGTCGCACCTGCCACGACCCGATGCGCATTGCTGATGCCGCCGCTGGAAGCCACCCAGGCTGGGCCGCGGCATGTCGTCACGCCGCCGTGCTCCGGCGAGGCCTGCCCGGCCGACGATCCATGGCCTCCCGGGCGCCTGCAGCGCGGCAGGTGACGGCGATCTCCTAGGCCGCCCCCGAGGGGGGGACGTAGCCGGCGGGCTTGTCGGCGCCGCCGCCGAACAGGAACTTCTCCATCTGCTCCTCAAGGAACGCGCGGTGCTGCGGGTCACGCGGCGACAGGCGGTTCTCGTTGATCAGCATCGTCTGGTGGGCCAGCCAGGTCGCCCAGGCGCCCTTACCGATTCCGGCGTGGATCCGCTTGCCGAGCTCGCCGGGCCATGGGATGAAATCCAGGCCTTCGGCCTCGCGTTGTTCGTACTGGCAGAAGATCGTGCGGGACATTGGCCTGCTCACTCAAAGGGTGTCTAGCAGCTTGCGGATCGGCGCGGGCAGGCCAAGGCCGGCCAGCTCGGCGCGGGTGACCCAGCGCTGCGCCTCATTGTCGCCCACGCGGTCGCTCGGGGCGACCCGGCGCAGGCGCAACGGCTGCAGGTGCAGCCGGTAGTGGCTGAAGGTGTGCACGATCGGCGCCATCGCTTCGGCCGCATCGAAATCCCCGTCGATCGCCTGCGCGAACCACGTCCGCAGGCCGGCCTCGGTGTCGTCCTGGGGCAGGGTCCACAGGGACGCCCAGATCCCGGTGGGCGGCCGGCGCTGCAGCAGCAGGCGACCGTCGGCGTCCTCCAGCAGCAGGGCGATCGCCTCGCGCCCGGGCAGGACCTTGCCGGGCCTTGGGGTGGGCAGTGCCTGGACCAGGCCCTGCGCCAGCGCGGAGCAATCGCCTGCGAGCGGGCAGGTGAGGCAGGCCGGGGCGCTGCGTGTGCACTGGGTCGCCCCGAAATCCATCTGCGCCTGGGTGTAGTCGGCCATGCGTCCGGCGGGGACGTGCGACACGTGGTCGGCGGCCAGCGCCCACATCCGCTTCTCCACTGCCGGCGTGCCAGGCCAGCCCTCGATGCCGTGCCAGCGTGCGAACACACGTTTGACGTTGCCGTCGAGGATCGGGAGCGGGTCGCCCCAGGCCTGGGACAGGATGGCGCCGGCGGTGCTGCGGCCGATCCCCGGCAGCGCCAGCAGCGCCTGGAAATCGCGCGGCAGGTCTCCGCCGTGCTGCCCGACGCAGCGCCTGGCCGCGGCATGCAGGTTGCGGGCGCGGGCGTAGTAGCCGAGCCCGGCCCAGTGCGCCATCACCTCGTCGGTGCTGGCCGAGGCCAGGTCGGGCAGGGTCGGGAAGCTGTCGACGAACCGCAGGAAGTACGGGATGACCGTGGCGACCTGGGTCTGCTGCAGCATGATTTCCGACAGCCATACCCGGTAAGGCGTGCGCGGGTGCTGCCAGGGCAGCGCGTGGCGGCCGTGGCGGTCGAACCAGGCCAGCAGCGGGCCGACGAAGCGGTCGGCGGTATCAGCGGCCATGACACGGCCTGGCCGGGATGGCGCGCGGAGCGGCGCAGGCATGTGCCCGCCCCGCGCTCGCGATTGCGAGGTGCATGGCGGGGCTCAGGCGCCCAGCGCCTCGGGCAGCAGGGCGTCGACGAAGGCTTCCGGATCGAACACGCGCAGGTCCTCGGGGCGCTCGCCGATGCCGGCAAAGCGGATCGGGATGTTGAACTCGCGCGCCAGCGCGAATACGACGCCGCCCTTGGCGGTGCCGTCGAGCTTGGTCACCACCAGGCCGGTCACCCCGACGGCGGCGTTGAACTGGCGCAACTGGTTCAGTGCGTTCTGGCCGGTGGTGCCGTCAATCACCATCAGCACCTCGTGCGGCGCGGCCGGATCAAGCTTGGACAGCACGCGCTTGATCTTGCCCAGCTCGTTCATCAGGCCGACCTGGGTGTGCAGGCGGCCGGCGGTATCGGCGATGAGCACCCCGGTGCCGCGCGCGCGCGCCGCCTGCAGCGCATCGAAGGCGACCGAAGCGGCATCCGCGTTCTGCCCCTGGGCGATCACGGTCACGCCGTTGCGCTCGCCCCACGCCTGGAGCTGCGCCACCGCAGCGGCGCGGAAGGTGTCGCCGGCGGCCAGCATCAGGCTGTGGCCATCGTGCTTGAAGCGGCGCGCAAGCTTGCCGATGGTCGTGGTCTTGCCCACGCCGTTGACACCGACCGTCAACAGCACGAACGGGCGCGCGGCAGGATCGATCTGCAACGGCCTGGAGACCGGCCGCAACATCGCCACCAGCTCGGTGCGCAGGGCCGCCAGCAAGGCGCGCGCGTCGGCGAATTCGCGTGCCTTCATCCGCCGGCGCAGGCCCTCCACCAGGGTGGTAGTGGCGGTGACCCCGACATCGGCGGTGATCAGCGCGGTCTCGATCTCGTCGAGCAGGTCATCGTCCAGCCGCGGGTTGCGGGAGAACAGGCCGCCGAAGCTGCGCGCGAATGCGCTGTTGCGCAGGCGCTCGCGCCAGCCGGTCGAACCTGCCGCCGCGGCCGGCTGCAGTGCGGCGTCCGGGTCTGCTGAAGTGCCGGCCTGCGGCGCGATTGCCGGATGGGCGCCCGGTTCCGCTGCCGGGTCGAGCCGCGCCGGCGGCGCTTCCGCGGCGGGAGCGGCGGCCAAAGCGTCGCGGCCTGGGGCCGGGAGAGCGGTGGCGGCGACTTCCGGTGCCAGAGCCGGAGTCGGGGTGCGGGCATCGTCCTGCGGTTCCGGTGTCCCGATCAGGGCCGGTGCGGCGGCGGGCGCCGGCACGCTGGCCGGCCCGGCTGCGGCGGATTCCGATTGCAGGTCCGCAGCCGCCGGCGCCGGAAAGGCCAGGGCCGGGTCCACCGAAGCGGGCGAGGCGGCGCTGGGCGCCTGCGGGAAGGCGGCGGCGAGCTCTTCGGCGCTGAAGCGGCTGGTCGAGGGCGTGGGGGAGCCGCTTTCGGGCTTCTTGCGGCGGAAGAAACTGACCATTTCGCAGGGATGTCGGAGAATGGCGCACATGCTAGCACCGCCCCCGACCACACCCCCTGAAGCTCCAGCGCGCCGGAGCGCCGCGTGAGCCGCCGCCATCCGCCCCGCGGACTGGCCGGCGGCACGCCCGCGGCCGTGCGCGGGACCGCCTCCGGCGAGGTTCGAATCATCGGCGGCCGCTGGCGCGGGACCCGCCTGCCGGTGGCCGAGGTCGCTGGCCTGAGGCCCACCTCGGACCGGGTGCGCGAAACCCTGTTCAACTGGCTGATGCCGGTGCTGCCCGGCGCCCACGTCCTGGACCTGTTCGCCGGCAGCGGCGCGCTGGGGCTGGAAGCCTTGTCGCGCGGCGCGGCCAGTGCGGTGCTGGTCGAACGGGATCCGTCCGCCGCCGCGGCGCTGCGCGCCAGCGTCCAGCGCCTGGAGGCGCCGGCCCGGGTGGTCGATGGCGATGCCGTGCGCTGGCTGGCCACGCGGGCGGACGGCGCGCCGCCGGCGGACATCGTGTTCGTGGATCCGCCCTTCATGGCCGGGCTGTGGGGCGCCGTGCTGCAGGCGTTGCCGCCGCACCTGGCCGCCGATGCGTGGGTGTACGTGGAGAGCCCGGCGGGCATCGTGCCGACCCCGCCGACCGGCTGGCACCTGCACCGCGAACTGCGCACCGCCCAGGCCCACGCGGCGCTGTATCGTGGCCGCGGTACCGGGGGCGCTGATACACTCGCGCAGGCCAATCCGGCGCCCTGACGCGTACCTCACCGTGGCCCATCGCCGCACCGCCGTATATCCCGGCACCTTCGATCCGATCACCAACGGCCACATCGACCTGGTCGACCGTGCCGCGCCGCTGTTCGAGAAGGTGATCGTGGGCGTGGCCGAAAGCCAGGCCAAGGGGCCCACGTTGCCGCTCGATCTGCGGGTGCGCCTGGCGCGCGAGGCCCTGGCCGGCCACCCCAACGTGGAGGTGCGTGGCTTCGATTCGCTGCTGGCGCATTTCGTCCGCGACGTGGGCGCCGGCGTGCTGCTGCGCGGGCTGCGCGCGGTGTCGGATTTCGAGTACGAGTTCCAGATGGCGAGCATGAACCGCCATCTGATCCCGGAGGTCGAGACGCTGTTCCTGACCCCGGCCGAGCAGTACAGCTTCATTTCCTCGTCGCTGGTACGCGAGATCGCCCGGTTGGGGGGCGATGTCTCCGGCTTCGTGACGCCGGCGGTGGCTGCGGCCCTGCAGGCGGCACGGCGGGGCGGTGTTTCCGAGTGATCCTATGAACCCAAGGGAGGGTTTCCTGATGAACAAGACGATGCGTGCGTTGCTGCTCGCCGGCCTGGTGGCGTCCCCGCTGCTGGTGGCCGGCTGCGCGAAGGAAGAGAAGGTGGCCAACGAGGCCACCGAGGCGAAGGTGCTGGCCGCGCCTGCCAAGGACGACGACGCCGGCTGGAAGGCGTACCTGCCGGCGGTGGTGCAGGAGAACATGGGCACCATCACCAACAACCCGTTCCTGTACTACCTGCCGCCGGAGTCCGATCCGGAGTTCGAGGCCAAGTACGAGCGCCAGGTCGAGGCGGCCACCACCGCCATGAAGCGTGGCGTGCAGAAGGGCAACCTGCTGGCCTTCGGCTCGCCGGCGTCGGCGCGCATGGCGGGCCTGGTCGAGACCGCCTTCGCCGAGGTGCCGGCCGACACCCTGAAGGACGTACGCATCGTGTTCATCGGCGATGCCGCCGACAACCCGCGCGTGCAGGCCGTGGTCGCGCCCACCGGCGCCGACTACGTCTTCGTCGAAGCCAAGTGACCTTCCCGTGCCCGGCCGCCAGCGCGCGGCCGGGCGCTGGCGGGACGGTCGCCCCGCGCAGGCGGGGGCGGCGCCAGGCGGCGCCGCCGCGGCCGTGACCCGGACCGCTGTGCAATGTCACTGAAGATCAACGAACTCTGCGTCAACTGCGATGTCTGCGAGCCAGCCTGCCCGAACCAGGCCATCTCCATGGGCGAGACGATCTACGTGATCGATCCCGCGCGCTGCACCGAGTGCGTCGGGCACTTCGACGAGCCGCAGTGCGTGGTGGTGTGTCCGGTCGAATGCATCGACCCCGATCCCCAGTTCCCGGAAAGCCACGAGGCGCTGCTGGAAAAGCTGCGGCGCCTGCAGACGGAGCTTCCGGAAATCCAGATACCGGAGGCCTTGCCATGACCCTGACCGCACGCCTGCTTGCGCTGGCGTTCCTGTTCCTGCCTGTCGTCCCGGCGTTGTCGCTGGAGCGGCCGGCGCCGTCCGGCGCCGACGTGCCCGCCGCGGCCCCGCCGGGCGCAGCCATCGCCAGTGCCCACGAACTGGCCACTGCCGCCGGCTTCGAGGTGCTGGAGGCGGGCGGTAACGCGTTCGACGCGGCGGTGGCGGTATCGGCTGCGCTGTCGGTGGTCGAGCCGATCAGCTCCGGCCTGGGCGGAGGCGGCTTCTTCCTGTTGCACGACGCCACCAGCGGGCGCGATGTCTTCATCGATGCGCGCGAGACTGCCCCGGCCTCGGCCACCCCGGACCGCTACCGCACCGCCGATGGCGGGCTGGACCGCGATCGCGCGCAGAACGGTGCCTGGGCCGCCGGCATTCCCGGCCTGCCCGCCGGCCTGGTCCACGTAGCAGGGCATTACGGCAGGCTCCCGCTGTCCACCAGCCTGGCCCCGGCCATCCGCCTGGCGCGAAACGGCTTCCCGGTCTACGCGCGCCTGGAGCGGGGCTTTGCCGCGCGACAGGAGGTGATGCAGCGCTATCCCGGCACCCGCGCCGCGCTGCTGCCCGGCGGCAGGCTGCCGAAGCAGGGCGAGCTGCTGCGCCAGCCGGACCTTGCACGCACTTTGGAGGCGATCGCGACGCGCGGGTTCGACGGCTTCTACCGTGGCCCGGTCGCGAACAAGCTGCTGGCCGGCGTGCGCGCCGAGGGCGGCCACTGGACCGCCGAGGAGCTATCCGGTTACCAGGTGCGCGAGCGCGAGCCGCTGCGCTTCCACCATCGCGGCTGGGACATCGTCACCGCGCCGCCGCCGTCCTCCGGTGGCATCGCCCTGGCGCAGATGCTGCAGGTGCTGGCTGGCTGGGACCTGGCCCGGCTGGATCCGGCGCAGCGCGCGCACCTGACCATCGAAGCCATGCGCCGCGCGTTCCGCGACCGCACCTTCTACCTCGGCGATCCCGACTTCGTGCACGTGCCGGTCGAAGTGCTGTCCAGCCGCGACTACGCCGCGGGCCTGCGCGCGACCGTCAACCCGGAGAAGGCCACGCCCTCGGACATCTTCTCCGGCCTGCCCACGCCGCTGGAGGACGAGGAGACCACGCATTTTTCCATCATCGATGCGCAAGGCAACCGCGCCGCGGTCACCCAGACGGTGAACCTGCTGTTCGGCTCCGGGCTGGTCCCGCCCGGTACCGGCGTGCTGCTGAACAACGAGATGGACGACTTCGCGCTGCTGCCCGGCCAGCCCAATGCCTTCGGCGTGATGGGCTACGAGGCCAACGCACCGGAGCCGGGCAAGCGTCCGCTGAGCTCGATGACCCCGACCTTCATGGTCTCGCCGGAGAAGGTCGCCGTGCTCGGCACGCCGGGTGGCAGCCGCATCATCACGATGGTGTTGCTCGGCGTGCTCGGCTTCGCCGACGGCCTGGATGCCCAGGCCGTGGCGGCGCTGCCGCGCTTCCACCACCAGTGGAAGCCGGACGTGGTGCAGGCCGAGACAGGCACCTTCAGCCCGGAGGTGGCCGCGCGCCTGCGCGCGATGGGGCACACCCTGGACCAGCCCGGAGACCAGGTGTCGGGCAATGCCTCCAGCCACCAGTGGGGCAACATGCAGACGGTGCTGTGGGACCTGCGTGCCAACACCCTGCAGGGTGGGACCGATCCGCGCAACCCGGTGGGCAAGGCGGTGGTGCAGCCGGTGGCGCCCGCCGCGCGCTGACCGGTGTGGCCGGGTTCCGGATTCTTAACCGGGCCAGCGCTAGCATTTCACGCATGAAACTCTGGTCCATCCGCGGCAATTCCCAGAAGCTTGACGGCGGTTCGATGTTCGGCAACGCGCCAAAGGCGATGTGGTCGCGCTGGGCGCAGCCGGACGAGCACAACCGCATCGACCTGGCCTGCAGGGCACTGCTGGCCAGCCCGCTCAACGGCCGCACGGTGCTGTTCGAGACCGGGATCGGCGCGTTCTTCGAGCCCAGGCTGCGCGAACGGTACGGCGTGCAGGAGGACCGCCACGTGCTGGTCGAGTCGCTGCGCACCGCCGGCTTCGAGCACGAGGACATCGACGTGGTGGTGCTCAGCCACCTGCATTTCGACCACGCGGGCGGGCTGCTGGCGCCGTGGACCGAGGGTCGCGGCCCGGAACTGCTGTTCCCCAACGCGACCTACGTGGTCGGCGCGGCCCACTGGGAGCGCGCGCGCAACCCGCATCCGCGGGATCGCGCCAGCTTCATCCCGGAGCTCCCATCGCTGCTGGAAGCCAGTGGGCGGCTGGAAGTGGTCGATGGCACGCATTCCAGGGCGCTGGGCGAAGCGGTGCGCTTCACCTTCAGCGATGGCCACACGCCGGGGCTGATGCTGGCGGAGATCACCGGCCCCGAGCGGGTGGACGGGCAGCCCCATGGCGGGGTCGTGTTCTGCGCCGACCTCATTCCCGGCCGCTCCTGGGTCCATCTGCCCATCACCATGGGCTACGACCGCAACGCCGAATTGCTGATCGACGAGAAGCGGCGGTTCCTCGAGGACAAGCTGGCGCGCAACGTGCACCTGTTCTTTACGCATGATCCGCAGTGCGCGCTGGCGCAGCTGGTGCGCGATGACAAGGGCCGTTACACCACCACGCACGAGGTGGCCGAGCTGGTCGCCCGCCCGCTGGGTGGGCACAGCCTCGCCGCCTGAGCGCGGGTTCCTCTGCACGGCTCGCGCATCCCGCGGCGCCGGATGGCGCGGGCTATCTTCACGCCGCGCCGGCAGGTTAAGTTCCGGCATGGGAACGCCGCGGTGCGGCAGTAGAAGGGAGCAGCGGAATGAGTGGTCACCGATCGCCTCGCGCGATGCAGGCCGTGCTGGCAATGGTGCTGGCGCCGATGGGAGTGGTCGGTTGCCATGCCGGCACGCCCGACGTCCAGGCGCAGCCCCGTCAGGTCCGGATCAACCAGCTGGGATTCGCGCCCGGCGCGCAGAAGCTGGTGGTGGTGGAATCCCCGGCACAGGCGGGCTTCCAGGTGCTGGCCGAAGGCCGCCGCAAGCCGGTGCTCGAAGGGCGCCTGGGTGAGGCCGCCACCTGGGAGCCCGCTGGTCGCCAGGCCGCTGTCGCCGACCTGAGCGCCCTGCGTGCACCGGGACGTTACCGCGTGCAGGTGGACGGCCTGCCGCCTTCGGATCCGTTCGAGGTCAGGCCCGACGCCTACGAGGGCGTGGCCGTGGCCGCGCTGAAGGCGTTCTACTTCAACCGCGCCGGTACCGCGCTGGACCCGGCACAGGCAGGGCAGTGGGCGCGCCCGGCCGGGCACCCGGACGACAGCGTGCTGGTGCATGCCTCGGCCGCCTCGGCGGCACGGCCCGTCGGCACCCGGATCGCCGCGCCGCGCGGCTGGTATGACGCCGGCGACTACGGCAAGTACATCGTCAATTCCGGCATCACCATGTGGACGCTGCTCGCGGCCTGGGAGCATTACCCGGAGTTCTTCCGCAACCGCGACGCCGGCATCCCCGAAAGCGGCAACGCGGTGCCCGACATCCTCGACGAGTCGATGTGGAACCTGCAGTGGATGCTGGACATGCAGGATCCGGCCGATGGCGGCGTGTACCACAAGCTGACCACGCTGCAGTTCTCCGGCGCGGTCATGCCGCACGAGGACACCGCGGACCGCTACGTGGTGGCCAAGAGCACGGCGGCCACGCTGGATTTCGCCGCGGTGATGGCGATGGCCAGCCGGGTGTACGCGCCCTACGAGGCGCAGTTCCCGGGCCTGCCGGCGCGCATGGCAGCGGCGGCGCGATCGGCGTGGGCGTGGGCCAAGTCCAATCCGGAGGCGGTGTACCGCCAGCCGGAGGACGTGGGCACCGGCGCCTATGGCGATTCGATGCTGGAGGACGAGTTCGCGTGGGCCGCCGCCGAGCTGTTCCTGCTCACCGGCGAGGCCGCCTACTGGGATGCGTTCGTCGACAACGCCGGGACCCCCGACGTGCCGAGCTGGGCGGGCGTGCGCACCCTGGGCTGGAGCTCGCTGGCGCACCACCTGCAGCGCCTTCCCGACGAGGAGGCGCGCGGATTCGTGTCTGCCGGCGTGCTGGGGCTGGCGCGCGAACTGCAGCAGCGCCAGGTTGGCTCGCCCTGGAAGGTGGCAACGCGTGCCGAGGATTTCCGCTGGGGCAGCAGCTCGACGGTGCTCAACCAGGCACTGGTCCTGCTGCAGGGCTACCGGCTGGAAGGCACGGGCGCGATGCTGGACGCGGCGCAGTCGCAGCTGGACTGGGTGCTGGGGCGCAATCCGCTGGGCGTTTCGCTGGTGACCGGGCATGGCCTGCGCACGCCGATGCACGTGCACCACCGTCCCTCGCAGGCCGACGGCATCGATGCGCCGGTGCCGGGCTGGCTCAGCGGCGGGCCCAACCCGGGCCAGCAGGATGCCAAGGAGTGCCCGGTGCCGTACCCGTCATCGCTGCCGGCGCTGTCCTGGCTGGACCATGACTGCAGCTACGCCAGCAACGAAGTGGCGATCAACTGGAATGCCCCGCTGGTGTACGTGGCCGCGGCGGTGCAGGCGCTGACGCCCGGCCCGCACTGAGGCGCGCGCGGGGCCGCGCCAGCTGGAACCGGACGGCGGCCGCAGGCCGCCGTCCTCGCATGGACGTCGTGGAGCCGGTACTCCGCGCGTCGGGCCCTACTCGACCCGGGTGCCGAAGATGCGGTCACCCGCATCGCCCAGGCCGGGCAGGATGTAACCCTTCTCGTTGAGCCGCTGGTCGATGGCCGCGGTGTAGACCTGCACGTCCGGATGGGCGGCCTCGACCGTGGCCAGGCCCTCGGGTGCGGCCACCAGGAATATCCCGCGGATGCGGCGGGCACCGGCGCGCTTGAGCATGTCGATGGTGGCGATGAGCGAACCGCCGGTGGCCAGCATCGGGTCCAGGATCAGCACGTCGCGCTCGTCCAGCCGGCCGGTCAGGCGTTCGAAGTAGGGCACCGGTTGCAGGGTTTCCTCGTCGCGCTGCAGCCCGACCACGCTCACGCGCGCGGCGGGAATCAGGGCGAGCACCCCAGGCAGCATGCCCAGCCCGGCCCGCAGGATCGGCACCAGGCTGATCTTGGCGCCGGCGATGCGTCGCACCTGCACCGGGCCGGCCCATCCCTGGAGCGTCGCCTCCTCGGTGGCCAGGTCCGCCGTGGCCTCGTATGCCAGCAGGGTTGCCAGCTCGGTGACCAGTTCGCGGAAGCCCTTGGTACTCAGTTCGGCCGAGCGCAGCAGTCCGATCTTGTGCTGGACCAGCGGATGGTGGACTTCGACGGCTTTCATGGCGGGCCTGCAGGTATGGGGGCCTGGAAAGTCTGCAGCAAACGCGTCGATGCGGAAAGGCGAAGCCGGCGCTGCGCCGGCTCCACCCGGTGCGCGGCTCAGAACGCCATGCGCATCACCAGCTGGTAGCTGGGCCCGGCTTCCTCGGTCTCCAGCTCGTACTCGTCGTAGTCGCGGTCGAGCTGGTCCTCGAGGGTGTTGAACTTGTCGAAGAACTCGTCCTTGCTCGCGTCGAGCAGGTTGTTGGCCGACAGCCGCACCGAGAAGTTCCGGCCGAAGCGCTTCTCGACGAAGGCGTCCAGTTCCCCGCCGTACCGGATGATGGCTTCCTCGCCGAGGAACCGGGCGTAGGCGTCGCCCTGCTTGCGGTAGGTCAGGCCGAAGCTGGCGGCCAGGGCCGGCAGGTCCTGGATGAAGCCGATGTTGAAGGTGCTCTTGGCCTGGTCGTTGAAGCGTCGCCGGCCCATGAAGTCATCGACCCGGGAGTCGACCCATGAGTAGTTCAGGAACACGCCGGTGTCGTCCATGCCGAACGCGGACAGCGGGGTGGAGAGGTCGAACTCGAAGCCGTAGACCTTGCCGTCGCCGACATTGGCCGAGGTGAACAACCAGCTCTCGGCCTCGAACGGGTTGGCGGCGATGGCCTCGGCCTCGCTGGCGTAGTCGCCGTCGTCGACCATGTCGGCGATTTCGTCCTCGTAGTCCTCGAGCGCCGTCTCGCTGGGTGCGCCGGTGTTGACCAGCTCGATCAGGTTCCTGACGTCGCGGTAGAAGAAGTTCAGGCCGGCCACGCCGCGCCGGCCCAGGCGATGCTCGAAGCCCAGATCGATGCCGTTGGCGGTCTCCGACTCCAGTTCTGGGTTGCCGATGTAGTCGTTGTCGCCGAACTCACCGTCCAGCAGGGCCGGGATCAGCTCGTTGAAATTCGGGCGCTTGACCGTCTTGGCCAGCGACAGGCTGATGCGGTCGGCATCGGTCACGTCCCAGCGCAGGTTCACCGAGGGCAGCAGCTGGTCGTAGTCCTTGTCGACGTGGCCCTCGCTTTCCCCGTCTTCGATGTACTTCACCTTGCCCCGGGTGGTCTCGTAGCGCAGGCCGGCTTCCCAGGCGAAGATCTCGCCGCGGCCGTTGAGCATGACGTAGGGATCCACGCGCTTCTCCTCGATCACCGAGGCCACGCTGCCGTCCAGGGCGTAGTCGGCCGGGAAGGCCGGCGCGGCCTGGCCTTCCTCGTCGGCCTCCCATTCGTAGCCGGTGACCAGGCTTTCGCGCTTCTTGTTGCGCACGTCGATGCCGAACTGCAGCTCGGCCCGGCCGAGCGGACGGGTATGCGCCAGGGTGAAGCCGGTCTCGCTGTCCTTGACGTCGATGGCCTCGGCCTCGTAGACGGTCTCGTCCCACTCGGCGCCGTCCACGCTCCAGGTCTCGTCCCAGTTCCCGGCGTCGCCAACGTAGACGTGCTCGCCCTCGGTGGTGCCCTCGTAGTCCTCGAAGCGGGCGTGGTCCAGGCTCAGCCGGGTGGTGCCGCCAGCCATGTCGAAGCGATAGTCCAGGCCGATGCCGTAGTTCTTCTGGTCGTAGGGATTCAGGCCCGGCACCCGCTTGTTCTCGACCTCGTCGTCGTCCAGCTCCTCCTCGAACGACACCTCGGTCACGTCGCGGTCGGTCCTGACGTAGAAGGCGTCGATGCCGAAGCGGCCGGTCTCGCCGACCTCGGCGGTGTAGCTCAGGTTGGCCGAGTAGTCGCGGCCGTCCTTGACCTCGGTCTGGTCCTCCCAGCTGACCTTCTCCTTCATCGTGTCGTCGGTGAAGCGGTCGGAGCGCTTGAACTTGGAGCGGTAGCGGTCCTGGACGTTGACCCCGGCCAGCAGCCGCCCGCCCAGCGCCTCGAACGAGGTCACCGCGCCGAAGGTCGGGTTCACCTCGCCGTCGTCCCAGCGGTTGGCGCCGATCCGCACGTAGCTGCCGTCGAACACGTAGGCGTCGCGCAGGACGATGTTGATCGCGCCGGCCATCGCGTCGCCGCTGCGGTTGGCACTGGCGCTTCGCTTGATCTCGATGTGGTCGACCATCTCCGCCGGGATGCGGTCGACGTAGAACGAGCGGTCGTCGCCGGCGCCGGGCACCTTCTTGCCGTTGATCAGCACCTGGGTGTAGCCGCCGCCCAGGCCTCGCAGCTGGGCGCCGTCGTACTCCATGATGTCGCTGCCGACGAAGCCCACGCCGGGCACCCGCTTGAGCATGTCGCCGACGGTGTTGGGCTCGAAGCGCTGGAAGTATTCCAGGTCGTAGACCAGGGTCGGCTCGATGTCCGGCGCACGGTTGCGGTAGGCGATCTCGCCCTGGACCACGACCGCGTCCAACTGCTTGGGCTCGCCCGCGGCGGCGGCGGCCGGCCCCGGTGCCGGTGCTGGGGCGGCGAGCGCGGCGCACGGGGGCAGCAGGACCGCGCAGGCGAGGGCGCGCGAAAGGCAGATGGCCAGCGTGTTGCGTTTCATCGAAAGGAAGTTCCGTGGGGTGGTAAATGAACGGAACTTTCACCGCCGGATATGGCACCGGTGTGACACGTGGGCGGGCGATGACAGCGGCGTGTCGGTTCTCAGGATTGTCACAATCGTTTCATACGATGCGGCACCTGCCTTGGAACCATGCTGGGGAAAACATGAAGTTGCGCCTGTCTTCCTGCCTTTGGCTGGCTGCCATGCTGCCGCTGGCCGCCTGCTCGACTACGCCGACCGCCGCCGTGCCGGACCGGGAACCCGACCAGTACGATGCCGACGACGTCCTGCTGCGCGACCACCAGGTACCGCATGTGGTGGTGAAGGAAGCCTTCCTGACCCCGCCCACGCCGGAGGACAACATCGATTCGCCGGCCAGCTGGATCCAGGACGGCAAGCGGATGCTGGTCGCCAGCGCCAAGGCCACCGACCGGCTGGTGGTCTACGACGGCGACAACGGCCGGCGCCTGCGTACCGTCGGTGGTCCGGGCACGGGCCCGGGCCAGCTGGGCAGGCCCAACGGCGTGGCCACGATCGACGACCGCTACCTGTTCGTGGTCGAGCGCGACAACCGCCGGGTGCAGATGTTCTCACTGCCGGACTTCGCGCCCCTGCTGAGCTTCGGCCAGGACGGACTGCAGCAGCCCTACGGCCTGTGGGTCCGCAACCGCGGCCAGGGTTACGAGGTGCTGGTCAGCGACGCGTACATGGCCGGCGAGGACGCCAGGGGCGACGACATCGTGCCGCCGCTGGACCAGCTGGACCGGCGCTTCCGCCGCTACGAGGTGGTCCAGGCTGCGAACGGCTGGAGCGCGCGCGCCGCCGGTACCTTCGGCGACACCAGCGCCGCCGGCGCGATCCGGGTGCCAGAGTCGCTGTTCGGCGACGAGGCCCACGACCGCCTGCTGGTGGCCGAGGAGGACGTGCCCACCGGCACCCGCCTTCGCGAGTACGACCTGCAGGGCCGCTACCGCGGCCGCGACGTCGGTGCTGGCCAGTACGTGGCCCAGGCCGAGGGCATCGCCCTGATGGCCTGCGCCGACGGCAGTGGCTGGTGGGTGGCCAGCGACCAGTTCGCCGATCGCACCGTGTTCCACCTGTTCGACCGCACCCGCCTGGAGCATGTCGGATCGTTCGCCGGACAGGCCACCGGCCTGACCGACGGCGTGTGGCTGGATCCGCGCGGCGACGCGCGCTTTCCGCAGGGCGTGTTCTACGCCTCGCACCTGGACCTGGGGGTGGCCGCGTTCGACTGGCGCGACATCGCCGCCGCGCTGAAGCTGCCGGCATGCGCCCGCTGATCCGCTGCATTGCCGCCGGGCTGCTACTGGCCGCCGCCTGCGCATCGCTGCAGGCTCACGACGCCGCGCCCGAACCGAACACCCAGGTCCCGAAAGGCGCCGCCTGGCACGCACCGACCGGCGCGCCGGACCGGATCGTCGCCTCGCCCCTGCAGCAGGCGGGCACCGGCTTCGCGGTGGCCTGGCGCACCGACGCCGCGGTGCGCTCGCCCGCGCTGGAGATCGTGGCCGCCGGCGATTCGCCCGACATGGGCAGCCCGCGCCGGCTGCAAGCGAGCAGCACCCCCTTGCGGACCGAGAACGGGCTTGCGCACCAGCATCGGATTCAGGTCGACGGCCTGCAGGCCGACACCCTGTATGCTTGGCGGGTGCAGGGGGACCGCAGCTGGAGCGCCTGGTTCCACACCCGCACCGCGGCGGCCGCGGATGCGCCGCTGACCCTGTTGTACTTCGGCGACACCCAGAACAAGAACCTGAGCCTGGGCACGCGAGTGCTGCGCGAGGCGATGCGCCACGCCCCCGACGCGCGCCTGGCGCTGTTCGCCGGCGACCTGGTCAGTGGCGGCGACGGCGAGGACGACAACGAATGGGGCGAATGGTTCGCCTCCCTCGGCGCGCTGCCGACTTCGATGGTGGTCGCCCCGGCGCCGGGCAACCACGAGTACCTCGAGGAGTTCGAGGACACGCCGCAGGAACGCCGCGTACTCGGCGCCCACTGGCCGGTCGTGTTCGCCCTGCCCGGCAACGGCGCGCCGGGTGCGCGCGGCACCAGCTACTGGTTCGACTACCAGGACGTGCGGGTGGCGGTGCTCGACGGCACCTCCGCACTCGACCTGGGCACGGCCCGGGAACAGGCGCGCTGGCTGGACGCGGTGCTGGCCGACAGCCCGCGACGCTGGAGCATTGTGATGGTCCACCAGCCGATGTTCTCGCCACGCCAGGACCGCGACAACGCCCTGCTGCGCGAACACGTGCTGCCGGTCCTGGAGCGGCGCCAGGTCGACCTGGTACTGCAGGGCCACGACCACGTCTACGGGCGCCGCGCCGGGCTGCGGGCCGGCCGGGCGACGCCGCAGTACCTGGTCTCGGTGGCCGGCGCCAAGCAGTACCGGCTCTCGACCGAGGCGCGCGTGACGATGGCGCCGGTGGCCGAGGACACCCAGCTGTTCCAGGTGATCCGGATCGACGGCGCACGCCTGCGCTACGAGTCGCGCACCGCGACCGGTCGCCTGTACGACGCCTTCGAACTGGTGCGCGAGGGCCGGGCGACCCGGCTGGTCGAGCAGGCCGACGGCCGCATAGGGGAGCGCGCCTGCGGCCGCGCGCGGACCCTCAAGGGGCGTGCCGACCGGTGCTGGGAGTGATGCGCTGCCGCTTCGCCGCCGGTCGAATCCACCCGTTTCCCCAGGAGCCGAACCCATGCACGTGCTGATCCGTCGCGTCGCCGCGGTGGCGCTGCTTTCCTGCCTGTCCTGGCCGGCTCTCGCCGGGCAGGAGCAGGCGCCCGTCCGTCATCCGTTGCAGGCGTCCCAGCCCAGGCAGGCACCGGAGGAGGTGTTGCTGGCGGTGGAGATCCCGGCCGGGAGCTTCACCAAGTACGAAATCAATGAGGAGGGCCTGCTGTTCGTCGACCGTTTCCAGTCGATGCCGGTGGTCTACCCGGCCAACTACGGCTCCATGCCGCGGACCCTGGCCGGCGACGGCGATCCGCTGGACGCGCTGGTGCTGACCCGCGAGCCCCTGCATCCGGGCGTGCTGCTCCGCTTCCGCCCGATCGGAGTGCTGCGCATGCTCGACAAGGGCGAGCACGACGAGAAGATCGTCGGCGTGCCGGTCGACAAGGTGGATCCGACCTATGCGCGGATCCGCGACCTGGCCGACGTGCCGGAGATTGAGCGGCAAAGGATCGAGGCGTTCTTCCGGATCTACAAAGACCTGCCGGAAGGCCGCAACCCGGTGCAGCTGTCGGGCTGGGGCGATGCGGCCGAGGCCAGGGCGCTGATCGGCCGGGCGCTGGAGCGGTACCGAGGGGAGTGAGGCGGCAACGGCAGGGCTTCCGGTTGCATGACTTCGGAGGGAGTCCGCCGTCCCGAGGGGCGCGCCGCATGCCCAAGGCACGGCGGCCCCTGCCCGAAGTCAGCGCTTGAGCCTCGATTTAGCCCTTCAAGCGACTCGCGCCCTCAGGCGGCCGCCACCTGCTCCCGACGCGGCCCTTCGCGCAGGGCGCGGCCGACCATGGACACCAGCAGGTCCAGCTCGTCCTCGTCCATCGCGAAGTGCGGGGTGAAGCGCAGCGAGTTCTCGCCGCCATGGATCACGTTGACCCCGTGCATGCGCAGCCATTCCTCCGTGGATCCGGTGCCGTAGCACTTGAACTGCGGGGCCAGTTCGCAGGAGAACAGCAGTCCGGTGCCCTGGACCTTGGTGATCAGCCCGCCGAGGTCGGCCTTGAGCGCTTGGAGCTTCTGCAGTGCCTGGGCTCCCCGCGCGCGGATGTTGGCCCGCACCTGCGGGGTGAGCAGGGCGAGGGTGGCGCAGGCCACGTCCAGCCCGCGGGGGTTGGCGGTCATGGTGTTGCCGTACACGCCCTTGCGGTACAGGCTGGCCGCGTGCGACGTCACCGCCAGCACAGACAGCGGGAACTGGGCGGCGTTCAGTGCCTTGGAGTAGGTCTCCATGTCCGGCGGGTCCACGCCCTCGAACCCGGGATAGTCCACCAGCGACAGCACGCCATGGGCGCGCAGGCCGGCCTGGATCGAGTCCACCAGCAGCAGGCTGCCGTGGGCGCGGGTCAGCTCGCGGGCGGCGGCGTAGAACTCCACCGGCACGGCGCGGCCCGGGTCGCCTTCTCCCATCACCGGCTCCAGGAACACCGCCTCGATGAACCAGCCGTGGGACTGCGCATCGGCGAAGGCCTTGCGCAGGGCGGCGATGTCATAGGGCGGCACCACCAGCACCGAATCCTCGCCGCGGTAGCTGGCCAGGTAGCGGCTGTAGGTGGCACGCGTGGAATCGGAATACAGCGCCGGTCGGTCGGTGCGGCCATGGAAGCTGCCCTTGACCACCAGCCGCTTGATGGTGGCGCCGGCATGGGCCGCGCCCGGTTCGGTCTGCAACCTGGCGTTGATGTCGACGATGCGGCAGGCCAGCCCCACGGCCTCCGAGCCGGAGTTGAGGCACATGAACCGCTCGAACGGGCAGCCGCCGCGGGTCTGGCCGATCTCCTCGCGCAGTGCGCGCACGAACCGGCGCTGCGAGGGCGAGGGCGTCATGATGTTGGCCATCACCTGCGGCCGTGCCGCCGCATCCAGCACCTCCTGCGGCGCGTGGCCGAAGCCGAGCATGCCGTAGCCGCCGGCGTCGTACAGCACCGCGCCCTTGAGCGTGACCACCCAGGGGCCGCGCGCGGCCAAGGCGACGTACGGGGTCACCGCATCGTCGGCATAGAAGTTGACGAAGCCCTCCTGCAGCGCGGCGATCTGCGTGTCCTCGTCCAGGTCCAGCAGGTCGGCCAGCCCGTCGCGCTGCCGGGCGTACTCGCCTGCCGCCGCGGTGATTGCCGCTTCCAGCGCCGGATGGGTCGCCGCCAGGCGCTGGAGGGTGGCGTCGTCCAGGCCGGAGGTGAGGCGGGTGCCGGCATGGGCGCGCAGCGGGGCGAGGGGGGCGATAACGGACATGGCAGCCTCCGGTTCGGGCCGGCGCCGGTGGCCGCGAACACTCGCGGCACCGCCGGGCCGGCAATGCGGGTGACGCCGGCACGGATGCGGGCGGTGATCCCCCATCTTAAGCGGGCTTAATCGTCACTTTGCAGCGTTGTATCGGCGAAAACGTGGCATGATTCCGCCGAATCGACGACCAGGGCTTGCGAAGTGAGGGTTTCCGATCCGGACGAACGCCTGCTGGCGCTGCTGCGCGAGAACGCGCGCTGCTCCACCGCCGAGCTGGCGCGCCGGCTCGGCCTGTCGCGCACCACGGTCCAGAGCCGCATCGACCGGCTGGAGAAGCAGGGCGTGATCCGGGGCTATGCGGTGCGCCTGGACGAAGGCTTCGAGCGCGGCCGCATCCGCGCCCACATCCTCATCACCGTCTCGCCCAAGCGCATGGCCGCGGTGGTCAAGGCGCTGGCGGACATGCCCGAAGTGCGCGCGCTGCACTCGGTCAGCGGGGCCCACGACCTGGTGGCGCTGGGCGTGGCCGGGGACGTCGGCGCGATGGACGAGCTGACCGACCGCATCGGCGCGGTGGACGGGGTCGAACGCACCTCCTCCTCGATCATCCTGTCCACCAAGTTCGAACGCTGAACCCGGACGGCCGGCCACTGGCCCGGTCGTACAATGTGCGCCCCCCGTCGCCCGCCGCCGCCTTGAAGACGTCCGATTTCCACTACGACCTGCCCGCGGAACTGATCGCGCAGGCGCCGCTGGCCGAACGCTCCGCCAGCCGGCTGCTGGTGGTGCCGCCCGGCGCGGGCGCCTTCGCCGACCGCCACGTGCGCGACCTGCCGGAACTGCTGCAGCCCGGCGATCTGCTGGTGTTCAACGACACCCGGGTGATTCCCGCGCGGCTGTTCGGGCAGAAGCAGAGCGGTGGACGGGTCGAGATCCTGATCGAGCGGCTGCTGCCGCACGCGCAGGCCCGGGTGCAGATGCGCGCCAGCAAGTCGCCAAGGCCCGGCGCACGGATCGTGCTCGACGGGGGCGGCCACGCCGAGGTGGTGGGGCGCGACGACGCATTCTTCGTGCTGCGCTTCGAAGTCGGCGAGCCGCTGGAGCAGTGGCTGGCCCGGGTCGGGCGCCTGCCGCTGCCGCCCTATATCCAGCGCCAGCCGGACGCGGCCGATGCCGAGCGCTACCAGACCGTGTTCGCGCGCGAGGTCGGCGCGGTGGCCGCGCCCACCGCCGGCCTGCATTTCGACCACGCCCTGCTGGAGCGGCTGCGCGGCCGCGGCATCGGGTTCGGACACGTCACCTTGCACGTGGGCGCCGGCACCTTCCAGCCGGTGCGGGTGGATGACGTGACCCGGCACGCCATGCACAGCGAATGGATCCAGGTCGGGCCGGAACTGGTGGACCAGGTCGACCGGACCCGCGCCGCCGGCGGACGCGTGGTCGCGGTGGGGACCACCGTGGTGCGCGCGCTGGAGAGCGCCTGGCGCACCAGCGACGCCGTGCCCGATGGCGCGCTGCAGCCGTTCACCGGCGACACCCGCATCTTCATCTATCCCGGCTACCGCATCCGCAGCGTGGATGCGCTGGTGACCAACTTCCACCTGCCGGAAAGCACCCTGCTGATGCTGGTGTCGGCCTTCGCCGGCAAGGAGCGCATCTTCGACGCGTACCGGCACGCCGTGGAGCAGCGCTACCGCTTCTTCTCCTACGGCGACGCGATGCTGCTGTGGGGGTTGCCCGGCTGAGCCGGCGGCCGGGCTACAGCGGGCGCTTGCCCGGATCGCCTTGGACCTCGCGCACGAGCCTGGGCACCAGGTAGCCGGACAGGCGGGCGGCCAGCTGCCGGTGCAGCTCGCGCGCCTGCGCGTCGTCGACCTCGAAATGGGCCGCGCCCTGGATCCGGTCCAGCTGGTGCAGGTAGTACGGCAGCACCCCCGCCGCGTACCCGCGCTCGCACAGCGCGGCCAGCGCCTCGACGCTGTCGTTGACCCCGCGCAGCAGCACCGCCTGGTTGAGCAGGGTGGCGCCGGTGCGGCGCAGGCGCGCCATCGCCGCGTCCACCGTCGCGTCGAACTCGCTGGCGTGGTTGGCGTGGATCACGAACGCCACCGGCCAGGGCAGGGCGGCCAGCCAGTCCAGCAGGGCGTCGTCGATGCGCTCGGGCAGCACCACCGGCAGCCGGCTGTGGATGCGCAGGCGCCGGATGTGCGGAATCGCCGCCAGTTGCGCGGTCAGTTCGGCCAGCTTGGGCGTGGCCAGCGACAGCGGATCGCCGCCGGAGAGGATGACCTCCTCGACCCCGGGATCGGCCGCGATCGCGGCGACCGCGCCGGCCCAGCCATCACGGGCCGCGGTCTGCTCGGCATACGGGAAGTGGCGGCGGAAGCAGTAGCGGCAGTTGACCGCGCAGCTGCCGGTGGCCACCAGCAGGGCCCGGCCGCGGTACTTCTGGATCACGCCGTCGGCCTTCCACGCCGCGCCGTCGCCGACCGCGTCCAGGGCGAAACCCGGCACCACGCGCTCTTCGTCCACCACCGGCAGCACCTGGCGCAGCAGCGGGTCGTGCAGGTCGCCGTGGCGCATCCGGGCGATGAAGCCGCGCGGCACGCGGACCGGGAACTGGCGCGCGGCCGCGTCGGAGATTCCCGCGGCGACCGCGTCCAGGCCCAGCAGGGCCAGCAGCTCGCGCGGATCGCGCACGGCCTCGCGCCACAGGCGCTGCCAGCGGGTCGGAACGGCGGCGGGGAAGGGCGCCGGGACCGGGTCCGGCTGCATGGGCGTGGGGGCTGCAGGTATCATGTGTGGCCTGGAGACGGCCCGCCGGCAACGGCGGGCGCCTGCATTCTAACCGCCGCATCAACGCGCAGCCGCCCCGGGCGGCCGCGCCTACCCCAAGGAGTTCCCATGGCCTCTTACGGCATGAACGACGTCAAGAACGGGATGAAGATCCTGGTCAACAATGAACCTGCGGTCATCACCGATACCGAGTACGTCAAGCCGGGCAAGGGCCAGGCCTTCACCCGCGTCAAGTACCGCCAGATCCGCACCGGCCGCGTGCAGGAAGTCACCATGAAGTCCACCGACTCGCTCGAGGCGGCGGACGTGGTCGACACCGACATGCAGTACCTGTACTCCGACGGCGAGTACTGGCACTTCATGCAGCAGGAGACGTTCGAGCAGGTCCAGGCCGACAAGGCCGGCGTCGGCGACGCCGCCAAGTGGCTCAAGGGCGAGGAGGAGTGCGTGGTGACCCTGTACAACGGCTCGCCGATCCAGGTCACCCCGCCCAATTTCGTCGAGCTCAAGATCGTCGAGACCGACCCGGGCGTGAAGGGCGACACCGCCGGCACCGGCGGCAAGCCGGCCACCCTGGAGACCGGCGCGGTGGTCCGCGTGCCGCTGTTCGTGGCGCAGGACGAGGTGATCAAGGTCGACACCCGCTCGGGCGAGTACGTCTCGCGCGTGAAGTAAGCGATGTCCGGGTCCGACCTGCGTCAGCCCTGCGACCTGCTCATCGAGGCCGGCTGGGTGGTCCCGGTCGAACCGCACGGCGTGGTCCTGGAGGATCACGCCGTCGCCGTTTCCGCGGGGCGGATCGTGGCCGTGCTGCCGGTGGCGCAGGCGCGCGCGCGATTTGCCGCCGCCGAAGTGGTGCAGCGCCCCGGGGCGGCGCTGCTGCCGGGCCTGGTCAACGCCCATACCCACAACCCGATGAGCCTGCTGCGCGGCATCGCCGACGACCTGCCGCTGATGACCTGGCTGCAGGAGCACATCTGGCCGGTGGAGGCGGCGGTGATCGGGCCGGAGTTCGTGGCCGACGGCATGGCCCTGGCCATCGCCGAGATGCTGCGCGGCGGCACCACCTGCGCCAACGAGAACTACTTCTTCCCGGACGTGCAGGCCGCCGTCTACAAGCAGCACGGCTTCCGCGCGCTGGTCGGGCTGCCGGTGATCAACTTCCCCACCGCCTGGGCGCGCAGCGACGACGAGTATTTCGACAAGGCCGGCGAGGTCCACGACCAGTGGCGCGACGACCCGCTGGTGGGCACCGCGTTCGCCCCGCATGCGCCGTATACCGTCAGCGACGCCAACTTCGAGCGGGTGCGGATGCTGTCCGACCAGCTCGACACCCAGGTCCACCTGCACACCCACGAAACAGCGCAGGAAATCGCCGATTCGCTGAAGCAGTACGGCCAGCGCCCGCTGGCGCGCCTTGACCGGCTGGGACTGGTCAGCGACCGCCTGGTCGCGGTGCACATGACCCAGCTGACCGAGGCCGAGATCCACCTGTGTGCCGAGCGCGGCGTGCACGTGGCCCACTGCCCCGAATCCAACCTCAAGCTCGCTTCCGGCTTCTGCCCGGCCTGCGCGCTGCAGCGGGCAGGGGTGAACCTGGCCATCGGTACCGATGGCTGCGCCAGCAACAACGACCTGGACATGTTCGGCGAGCTGCGTACCGCGGCGCTGCTGGCCAAGGCCGTGGCCAACGACGCCACCGCGCTGGACGCGGCCACCACCCTGCGCGCGGCGACCCTGGGCGGCGCCCGGGCCCTGGGCCTGGGCGAGCGGATCGGCTCGATCGAGCCGGGCAAGGAGGCCGACCTGGTGTGCGTGGACCTGTCCACCCTGGAGACCCAGCCGCTGCACCACGTGCTGTCGCAGCTGGTCTATGCCAGCGGTCGCCAGCTGGTGAGCGATGTGTGGATTGCCGGCCGGCGCAAGCTGGACGCGCGCGTGCTGGTGGACATGGACCTGGACGCGGTGCTCGCCAACGCGCGCCAGTGGCGGCAGCGGATCGCCGCGCTCGGCCGCTGAGGCGGCGCGGCCGCCGGCTCGCGGCCATCGCGCCGCGCTGGCCTACAATGGCGGCCTTGCTGAGGAACCACGCCCCATGACGACCCAGGCCGACGCCACCGGCGCCAACTACCACCAGGCCGAACTGGACAAGTTCGCGGCGCTGGCCAACCGCTGGTGGGATCCGGACGGCCCGCAGCGCGCGCTGCACGTGCTCAACCCGGTGCGGCTGGACTACGTGGCCGCACGCGCGCCGCTGGCCGGCAGCGCGGTGCTGGACGTCGGCTGCGGCGGCGGGCTGCTGAGCGAGGCCCTGGCCCGCGCCGGCGCCCGCGTCACCGCCGCTGACCTGGCCCCGGAACTGGTCAAGGTCGCGCGCCTGCACTCGCTGGAGTCCGGGGTGCAGGTCGAGTACCTGGTGCAGCCGGTGGAGGCGCTGGCGCAGGAGCGTCCCGGCAGCTTCGACGCGGTCACCTGCATGGAAATGCTCGAGCACGTGCCCGACCCGGGTGCGATCATCGCCGCCTGCGCGAAGCTGCTGCGTCCGGGCGGGCGCCTGTTCCTGTCCACGCTCAACCGTACCCCGGCCGCCTTCGCGCTGGCCATCGTCGGTGCCGAGTACGTGGCCCGGCTGCTGCCCAAGGGCACGCACCGGTATGCCGACTTCATCAAGCCGTCCGAGCTGGCGGCCTGGCTGCGCGACGCCGGCCTGCAGCTGGAGGATGTCAGCGGCCTGTTCTACGACCCGCTGCGCCAGCGCGCCAGCCTCTCGCGCCAGACCGGCGTGAACTACCTGGCCTGCGCGGTGAAGCCGTGACCGCAGCCTGCGGCGCACGCTTCCCCCGCGTGGCACTGTTCGACCTCGACGGCACCCTGCACGACAGTGCGCCGGACATGGTGGCCACCGCCAACCGGATGCTGGCCGCGCGCGGTCGCCCCGGGGTGGACGCGGCGCGGCTGCGCCGGCACGTCTCCAAGGGCGCGCGGGCGATGGTCGCGGTGACCTTCCCCGAGCTGGACGAGGCCGGCCGCGAGGCGCTGGTGCCGGAATTCCTGGAGGTCTACCGCCAGGAGCTGGGGCGCCACAGCCGCCTGTTCGACGGCGTCGGCCAGATGCTGGCGGCGCTGGAGGCCGACGGCGCGCGCTGGGGCATCATCACCAACAAGGCCGAGTACCTCGCCCGCGACGTGGTCGCCGCGCTGGGCTGGGAGCAGCGCTGTGCCGTGCTGGTCGGCGGTGACACCTACCCGGAGAAGAAGCCGCATCCGTTGCCGCTGCTGGAGGCCGCCCGCACCCTGGGCGTGGCACCCTCGGACTGCGTGTACGTGGGCGACGACGAACGCGACGTCCTGGCCGCGCGCGCCGCCGGCATGCCGTCGGTCGCAGTGCTGTGGGGCTACCGGCTGGAGGGCGACGACCCGCTCGCGTGGCAGGCCGCGCGCGTCGCGGCCGAGCCCCGCGAGCTTGCCTCGCCAGCGGCCTGGCCGCGCGCCTGACGCACGTGGCGCCCGCGGCCCCGCGCCGCGCCCCGGACCTTCCCATGAGCACCCCCACCGCACTCGACAGCTTCCTCGACAAGTGGCGCCAGCGCTGGCCCGAATGGGCCGTGGCCGAGGTATTCGTGCCGGTGCCGCAGCGGAGCCGGGTCGTGGCCTGGTTCGCGCTGCTGCAGGAGTTCGACGACATCCTCAACATCGCCGGTGATCCGTTGCCGGCCGATGCCAAGCTGGGCTGGTGGGCGACCGAGCTGGGGGACTGGGCGCGCCACCGTTCGCGCCACCCGCTGGGGCGGATCCTGGAGCCGGTGCCCGCACCGTGGGGCCCGCTGGCGGCCGCATTGCCTGCGCTGGTGGCCGCCCGTGAGCGCCCGGCCGATCCCGTTGCGGCCCTCGCCGCGCTGGACCAGTACTGCGAGGCGGTGGCGGCCGCGGAGGCGGTGGTCCTCGGCGGACCCGCACCGCAGCCGCGGCAGCTGGCCGCCCAGGTGCTGGCGACGCGGCTGGCCGAGGCCGGGCCACTGGCGGTACCGCGCAGCCTGCTCGGGGAGCAGGCCGATGCCGCGTCCGCGGCCCGCGCCCAGTGCGCGTGGGCCGATGCGCTACTGGAGCCGTGGCCGTCCCGCACCCGTGGCGCAGGCCCGCGCCGGCTGTGGGCGGCACTGGCGCGGGCGCGCCTGCGTCCCCTGGCCTCGGGACGCCGCGTCACTGTCCACCCGCTGCGCACCCTCTGGACCGCCTGGCGCGCCGCCCGCGGCTGACCGCGCCGCATCGCTACGCTGCGTCCTGCGGGCGGGGCCACGCCCGTACCGGCACACTCCGTCCCGCCGCCGCGCCCGGAGGGCTCGCCACGCCAGCGGCTACAATGGCGCGCCATCGCCCGGCGCGGCCATGGCCATGCAGCCGGCGCCGCCGCCGGGCGCACGGCCCCGCCGGACACCCCCATGGAACCTGCCGACCTCCCCATGTCCCTTACCGTTCCCGCAATTTCCCCCGTCGTCGAGGCGCTGCCGGATGTCGCCCACCAGCCGGCCAGCCTGGCCCGTCCGCTGGACTGGGTCGGCATGGAAGGCATCGCCATCCCGGTCCGCGTGACCGACGGCGCCGGCGGCCATGTCCAGGTCCCGGCCCAGGCGGACCTGGCGGTGAACCTGCAGCGTGCCGGCGAGCGTGGCATCCACATGTCACGGCTCTACATGCGCCTGCAGCAGTCGCTGGCCGGGCACACGGTCACCCCCGCGGCCCTGCGCGGGATCCTGCAGGGCAGCGTCGATTCGCAGGCCGGCCTGTCGACCCGCGCGCGCCTGCGCCTGCGCTACGAGGCGCTGCTGCTGCGCCGAGCACTGCGCAGCGACAACGCCGGCTGGAAGCGCTATCCGGTGGAGGTCGAGGCGCTGCTGGAGGATGGGCGCATGCGCCTGGTGCTCGGTTTCGGGGTCGAGTATTCGAGCACCTGTCCGTGCTCGGCCGCGCTGTCGCGCCAGTCCAACGCGGCGCGGCTGCGTGACGAGTTCGGCGACGTGGAGGCGTTGACGGTGGCCCAGGTGGCTGGCTGGCTGGCATCCGAGCGCGGCATGGCCGCCACGCCGCATGCACAGCGCAGCCAGGCGAAGGTGCGGGTGGAGTTGCAGCCGGGACTGGACGAGCTGCCGCTGGTGGCGCTCATCGATGCGCTGGAGGCGTCGCTGGGCACCCCGGTGCAGACGGCGGTCAAGCGCGAGGACGAGCAGGCCTTCGCCGAGCTCAATGCCGCCAACCTGATGTTCTGCGAGGACGCGGCGCGGCGCGTGGCGTCGGTGCTTTCGTCCGAGCCCCGCGTGGTGCATTTCGAAGCGACGGTGTCGCACTTCGAGAGCCTGCATCCGCACGATGCGGTGGCCAGCGTCAGCGGGGCAGGCGGCGCAGCCTGAGCCGCCACGCCATGGCAGGCGCTGGTCTTCCGCCAGCCTGAAGGCCAAAAAAAAGAAGGGCGCGACCTGGGTCGCGCCCTTCTTCAGTTACCGCCGGTCAGAAGTTGACCGTGAACCGTGCATTGAGGCCGGTGTCGTTGGCCTGGTCGGACTCGACGTGGCTCATGCCCAGCTCCAGCAGGCTGCGGGCGGACGTGCGGGCCGCCACGCCCAGCTGCGCGAGCACCGCCTCGTCCGTGATGGCCGGGCTGGCCACGCCGAACCACGGGCCCTGGTCGAAGGCCATGTCCACGTGCTGGACCTGGTCGCCCCCGGCGTGGCGATAGCCGACGTTGCCGCGCAGGCTCAGCCAGGGCTGGTCCTGGCCACGGCCGGCGACATTGGCCGCGAACCGCAGGCCGGCGGTGGCCAGGTCGACCCGGGACTCGCCGCCGCGGCCCTGCAGGGCCGCGATGCCGCTGCGCTCGCGGAAGCCCTCGGCATCGACCTTCACGTGCGCGTACTGCACGTACGGCTCCAGCTCCCAGCCCTGGCGGGCGAAGCGGTAGCCCAGGTCGGCATACACCTGCCCGCCATCGGCGTCGTAGCGGCTGGCCAGCGCCTGCGAGAAGCCCGGGAACGCGGCGGTGCGCTCGATCTCCAGGCGGTGCCAGCTGTGGGTGTAGCCGAGCGACAGGCCCAGCGCACCCCAGGACGAGCCCGCGTAGACGCCCAGGTGGCGGCTGCGCACCTCGCCCCGCGAACCGCGGTTGCGCACGTCCAGGTCGGTTTCGCCGGTGCCGCCGTAGGCGCCGAGGCGCCAGCCGGCACCGACCTCGCGGTCCAGGCCGGCCAGCAGGGCATTGCCGCTGTACTGCACGGTCGCGGCGTTGCCATCGCCACCGACGTCACCGCCCTGGTGCTGGGCCTGGACCCAGGCGCCGGAGTCGCCCTCGTTGAGGTTGCCCAGCAGGCCACCCCCGTTGGCACGGCCGAGGGCGGCGTCGCGGACCAGGCGGCTGCCTTCCAGCAGGACCTGGCGGGCACTGGCGTGGATCTCGCCGGAGAGCGAGTTGAACGCGGCCGGCGCGGTGGCGAAGTCCAGCTGGGTCAGCAGCACCGGCAGGCCCTGGTCGATGGCCAGCGCATCCAGCGCGCCGGCGGTGGCCGCCTGGTTGGCGCTGCGGGCGGCCGAAGCCAGGGCCGCGCCGCGGGCCACGTCCACGCTGACGGTGTTGGCGGCCTGCCGCAGCGACAGCGCCAGGAACGGCGACAGGGCCGAGCCGTCCACGCCGGCGAAGGCGCCGGTAATGCCGCCATCGGCCGACAGCACGCGGTACTGCTGGCCGAGCAGGTAGTCATCGCCGGCCAGGTTGCTGGCCACCAGCGTGCCGCCGTTGAGCGTGGCGGTGCCGGTGACGTGCAGCAGGTCGGACTGGTCCGGCGGGAGCAGTTCGGCGACGAAGCGGGCGCCGGCCTCCTGCACGTAGTCGCCGTCGATGGTCAGCGTGCCGATGGAGTTGCCCGGGGCCACGGTGCCGGCCACGCGGGTGTCGCCGAGGGTGCCGCTGCCGCCCAGGGTGCCGCCACGGGCCACGCGGGTGGAGCCGCCGCTGACGGTGCCGTTGACCACGGCCACGCCGCCCAGTACCTCCAGCCGGCTGCCGTCGAGGCTGCCGTTGACCACCAGGGTGCCGCCGTCCACGCGCACGTCGTCCGACAGCCGGTTGGCGCCGTCGAGCTCGAGGATGCCGGCGGTCACGGTGGCGCCACCGAAGGTGTTGTCGCCGGACAGGCGCAGCCAGCCGCGGCCGGCCTTGGTCAGGTGGCCCGGGCCGCCAATGTCGTTGGTCCAGTCATCCCAGGCGCCGCCTTCCCAGACCTTGGCGCCGCCCGCGGCGCGGTCCATGACCACCTCGGTGTCCACGCGCAGCTGGCCATAGCCTTCGATCGCCTTGCGCAGGTCGAGCAGGCCCCAGCCGTAGACCTCGTCGACGCCCTCGGCGCCCAGGTCGGAGGCGGTGGTGAGCATCACGTCGCGCACCTGGGCACCGGTGAGGTAGGGGAAGCGCTCGAACAGCAGGCCCAGCGCGCCGGTCACGTGCGGAGCGGCCATCGAGGTGCCGGAGTAGTCGGCGTAGTCGGGGATGCCGGCGCGGCCGTCGATCTCGAAGCGCAGGTTGCCGTTGTCGTCCACCACCCAGTCGCCGGTGAGGTCGTCGTTCTCGGTCAGCACGGTCGAGGTGATCAGCGAGCCCGGCGCGGCGATGCACCATTGGGCGGTGATGCCGCACTTCATGGAGCGGTTGCTCAGTTCCAGCTGGTCGGTGAGGTTGACCACGCTGACCCAGTACTGCTCGATCTCCGGGAAGATCGACGGCAGGGTCGCCGGGGCGGTGGCGTGCGGGCTGGCCGCGCCGGGGTTGGCGATCACCGCGTTGGTGTTGCCGGCCGATACCACCTGGACCATGCCCGAGCGGCGCGACGCGTCGGCCATCGCCTCCAGCGTGGCGGAGATTTCCGGATCGCTCATCAGCAGGTCGTTGTAGAGCATCGCCACTTCGGGGCTGTAGGCCTCGTAGGTGTAGCCCCAGCTGTGGTTCATCGCGCGCACGCCGTGGGCGATGGCCTGCTCGTACATGTACTCGACCGCGCTGGCGCTGGCATCGGTGCCGAACTGCAGGCAGTCGCCGAACAGCAGGCAGGGCAGGTCCACCACCGTCAGGCTGTCGTTGAACAGCCGCGCCGAGCTGAGGTCCGCGCCGAAGGCCACGCCATGCATGCCGTTGCCATCGCGGTTGGCGGCGATGGTACCGGCCACGTGGGTACCGTGGCTGTTGTAATAGAAGAAGGTGTTGCCCCACAGGTAGTCGTTGGCCGGGTTCGGGAAGAACACCTGCAGTTCGGGGTCGTAATACTCGGCCTCCAGGGCCACCTGGTCGCCTTGCGAATAGAAGCAGGCATCCGGGCCAGCGAGCACGGTGGCATCGCTGCAGCGGGTGCCGTCGGCCAGCAGGTCGGCCATCACCATGCCGCGATGGTCCTTGCCGGCGAACTCGGGATGCTGGTCGAACCCCGCGCCGGAATCGAGCAGGCCCAGGCGGATGCCGGCGCCGCTCAGGCCGCGCGCGTAGGCGTACTGGGCGTTGATCGCCGCCAGGCCCCAGTCGTTGTTGAATTCGTCGTCGACCCAGGCATCGGGCGAGGTCGGGTTGTCCGGCTGCACCGCCGTCCAGCGCCGGCTGAAGGCGTCCTGCGGCAGCGCCAGGGGCGCGGCCGCCGCCGCGCCTTCCGCGCGCGCCAGGCGGAAGCCTTCGTTCATGGAGGCACGCAGCGCGGCCTGTTCCAGCGTCCCCAGGTCGGATGCCGAGGCAGGCAGCGTGGCCAGCGACGCGATGCCGGCGGCGATGGCGAGCGAGAGCACGGAGTGGCCACGGGCAGTGCGCCCGTTGCGGGAGAACGTCTTGTTCATTGAAAGTCCTTGTACGGGGGGGTACGCCGTTCGATCGGGGGATCGCGACGAACTGACGAAGCTAGCTTTATCGACGGTTCAGGGCAATACGCACGGGTTCAATTTCCTGACGCCGCCCTATTCACCGCCGTGACGTTCACGACCAGGCGCATCGGGCTGCGTTTGCCGGGCGCCTGCACCAGCACGGCGTGCTCACCAGGCGTGCGCGGTGCCTCCAGCCGGATGCGCCCGTCGGCAGGCGCGACGATGCGCGTGCCGAAGGCATCCACCACCGCACCGGCAGGCACCATGGCCTCCACCGTGGTGCCGGCCTGCATTGCACGCGGAATCGACACGCGCGTGCCCGGCACCTCGTACCCGGGCGACACCCGTGGGGGGATGCGGCCAGCCGAGGGTTCCCCGTTGCCTGTGCTCATTGCGGTGTCCGCGCGCGCGGGGCCTTGCCCCGGATCGGTGGCAGGCGTGGCACAGGCACCGGCGCACATGGCGAGCAGGCCGGCGGCCGCCGGTCGCAGCGCCCCGGCGACAGTGGTCGGCTGTCGGTGCCGGCGGCTCACACACGCTCCGGACGTGGAGCCGTGCCCGGCGTGTCCAGGCAATGGCGGCAGCAAGGCGCGGCCGCGGGCCGGAGCGGCACGAGGGTCATGGCCGCTCCAGCACCAGCAGCGGATCGATGCGCACGTCGAACCAGTTCATGCCCCAGTGCAGGTGCGGTCCCGTCGCGCGGCCGGTGGCGCCCACCGCGCCGACCACCTGGCCCTGTTCCACCCGCTCGCCGGGCTTGACGTCGATCCGCGACAGATGAAGGAAGTTGGAGCTGACGCCGAACCCGTGGTCCAGCAGCAGGGTGCCGCCGGTCAGGTACAGGTCCGCTTCGGCGAAGGTCACGACGCCGGCAGCGGGTGCCTTGACGGGGGTGCCGGTGGGCGCGGCGATGTCCATGCCCGAGTGCGCCGAGCCGGGCTTGCCGTTGTACACGCGCTGGTTGCCGAAGCGGCCGCTGATGCGGCCCTGCACCGGCCAGATGAAGCGCTGGGCGAAGTCGGCGCGGTCGTCGTCGCGCTGGCGCGCGGCGGTGACCTGGGCCTGCTCGCGGGCGATGCGCGCGGCGATCGCCGGCGGCGGGTCGACGGTCTTCGGCGGCACGCCGTCCACCCGCTGCACCGGCCAGTCGCGTGGGGAGACCGCGATCCGCTGCACGCTGCGCTGGCCCTCCGGGGTCACCACGACCACTTCCACAGGCGCGGACTGGTCGCGCCCGACGCCGAACACCACCGTGCCATAGCCGGTGGTGCGCAACACCCGGCCGGCGTGTTCGACGCGGCTGCCCGCCGGCACCTTGCCGATCACCATCGCGCCCTGCTGCACGCTGGTGGGGAATACCACCCGGCTGTCCTGCCGCGCGGCGGCCGGCATGGCGGCCGCCAGGGCCACCAGCGTCAGCGCGGCAAGACGTGCCAGGGCCATCAGCGGTCGAACTCGAGGCGGCGGCCCGCGGCGGCCCCGACCAGTGCGCGGCCGTTCCACACCTGCTGGCCGTTGACCCAGGTCGAGTCGATCCGGGAGCGGAAGGTGGTGCCCTCGAAGGGCGACCAGCCGCACTTGCTCAGCACGTCCTCGCGGCGCACCGTCAGGGGCTGGTCGCCGACCAGCACCAGGTCCGCCCAGTAGCCCTCGCGCAGGAAGCCGCGCTGGCTGACGTCGAACAGCTGCGCCGGCGCGTGGCTGGCCTTCTGCACCACCCGGGTGATGTCCAGCCTGCCCTCGTGCACCAGCTCGATTGCCGCCAGCAGCGCGTACTGCACCAGCGGCAGGCCCGAGGGTGCCTGCAGGAAGGGCTTCTGCTTCTCCTCCAGGGTGTGCGGCGCGTGGTCGGTGGCCAGCACGTCGATCACGTCGTCGACCAGGGCCTGGACCAGGGCCTGGCGGTCCGACGCGTCCTTGATCGCCGGGTTGCACTTGATGAGGTTGCCCAGCCGCGCGTAGTCGGCACGGTCGAAGCGAAGGAAGTGGATGCAGGTCTCGGCCGTGATCTTCTTGCGCACCCTGCCATCGGCGCCCACCAGCGGGCCACGCTCGAACAGCGCCAGCTCGTCGGCGGTGGAGATGTGCAGCACGTGCAGGCGGGTGCCGTGCCGCTGCGCCAGCTCCAGTGCAAGCCGGGTGGACTTGATGCACGCCTCGCGCGAGCGGATGTCCGGATGCATGTCCGGGGTGAGGTTCTCCTCGCCGTAGCGGGCCTTGAACTCGGCCAGCGTGCGGTCGATGGTCGGGGTGTCCTCGCAATGGGTGATGATCGGAGTCGGCGCCTCGCGGAAGATGCCGTCCAGGGTCTGGGGGTTGTCGACCAGCATGTTGCCGGTGGAGGCGCCCATGAACACCTTGATGCCCGGCGCGGTCTTCGGGTCCAGCGAGCGCACCGCCTCGAGGTTGTCGTTGCTGGCCCCGAGGTAGAAGCCGTGGTTGCCCCAGGCCCGGCCGGCGGCCACGGCGTACTTGGCCTCCAGCGCCGCCGCGTCCAGGGTCGGCGGGTTGGTGTTGGGCATGTCCATGAAGCTGGTCAGGCCGCCGGCCACGGCCGCCGCCGATTCGCTGGCGATGTCGCCCTTGTGGGTCAGGCCCGGCTCGCGGAAGTGCACCTGGTCGTCGATCATGCCGGGCAGCAGCCAGCGGCCGGCCGCGTCCACGACCTCCTCGCCGGCGCGCGCCTGCAGCCCGCTGCCGATCTGCGCGATGCGTCCGTCCACGATCCGCAGGTCGCCCTCGGTCTGGCGGCCTTCGTTGACCAGGCGGGCATTGGTGATGAGGGTGGAGGGCATCAGTGGTGTCCTTGGCAGGAACCCGGGCGCTCGGGGACGGGGTCGTGCCCGCCCGGGTGCAGTGGATGGCATCGACCGATGCGGCGTGCGGCCATCCAGCCGCCGCGCCACGGGCCGTACCGCTCGATGGCCTGCATCGCATATTCCGAGCAGCTGGGCACGAAGCGGCAGCGTGGTCCCAGCAGGGGACTGACGAAGCGCTTGTACGCGCGCAGCAGCACGAGGAGCAGGCGGGAGATCACCGCGGCATGATACCCGCCGCCCCGTGAGGTTGCTGCCCGGGGTAGGGTGGGCTATAAAGGCCCGCTTTCCCGGGTAGCCGGGGAAAACTCGGAGGAACCTTCGTACGTGGCTGCCAAGAAACCCGTGAAGAAGGCCGCCAAGCCGGCCAAGAAGCCTTCCCCCGCCGCCAAGGCGACCGGGAAGACCGCCAAGCCTGCCGCGAAAAAGGTCGTCGCCAAGGCGCGTCCTGCCGCGCCGGCCAAGGTCGCCAAGGCGACCAAGGCCACCAAGGTCGCGGGCAGCCGGGCGGCCAAGGCCGCCCCGGCCCGGAAGGCGACTGCCACCCAGGCGGTCAAGGTGCCGGCTTCCAGGACGGCGAAGAAGGCCGCTCCGGCGGGCCGGGCCGCCGCGGCGAAGAAGGCCACGGTGACCTCCCCGGTCAAGCCCGCGAAGGTGACAAAGGTGGCCAAGGCGGCGAGCAAGGTCGCCAAGGCCCCCGGCAAGGCCAGCGGGACGGGCGCGGCCAGCCGTTCCGCCGCTCCCTCCAAGGCTGCCGCGACGGCCAAGGCCACGCCGCGTCCGGCAGCCTCCGGCAAGCCGGCCTCCAGCAAGCGCTCCACCCCCACCGCCAAGTCCCCCACAGGGACGACCGCGCCACGTACCGCAGCCGCCAAGCCAGCCGCCACCCCGGCGCCCCCGGCGACGGCCGCTGCAAGAAAGCAAGCCAACAAGCCAGTGCCCGCACCGAAATCCCCCAGTTCCAACGCTCCGGCCAAGCCGGCCCCGACGGTCCCGGCCACGCCGGGCAAGGTCGCCGTTGCCGTGGTATCCAGGAAGCCCGAAAGCTCCAACCCGGCCCCCAACCGCAGGAAGGTCGTGGAGTACAAGATCGACGAGGCCACCGGCCGCCCCGTGTTGCCCGATGGCTACCGGCCGTCGGCCGACGAGGAATACATGAGCCCGCTGCAGCTGGAGTACTTCCGCCAGCGCCTGATGCAGTGGCGTGCCGACCTGGTCGAGGAATCCAAGCAGACCATCGAGAACCTCAAGGACGAAGTGCGCGACATCGGCGACGAGGCCGAGCGTGCCACCCGCGAAACCGAGAACTCGCTGGAACTGCGGACCCGCGACCGCTACCGCAAGCTGATCGGCAAGATCGACAGCACCCTCAAGCGGCTGGAGGCCGGTGACTACGGTTACTGCGTCGACACCGGCGAGGAGATCGGCCTGGACCGCCTCGAGGCGCGCCTGACCGCTGAGCGCACGATCGACGCGCAGGAGCGGTGGGAGCATCTGCAGAAGCAGCAGGGCGAGTAACCAGCGCCAGCGGCTCCGGAACAAGGCCCGCCCTCCGGCGGGCCTTTTTTTCGCGTGTGCGGTACCGCGCGGTGCGGCCTGGCCCGGGGCCACGCCGCCGGATGATCGACCCGGGCATGGTCTTCCGCCGCCGCGCGGTGGCCGGCACGCCGGCATGACCCATGGCCTCGGTGGTGGCCGGTGACCTCCCCGGGCTGCGCCCGCATCGCCTGCCCGTGCAGACCGGACAAGCCACACGCATCAGGGCAACCCTGCCTGGCCATACGGGCCGGGATCATGCCCACGGCCCGGTCCGGAGGCCGCTTGCCGGTGTCATCCGGGGCTGGACCGCGACGCGTGTGACCACGACAGCCGCCGACCCCAACCGGAGCCGTGCGCCCGCCTGCCTGGCCCGGCCGCACCAGGCCCGTTGGGAGGCCCCGCGCGACGCGATCGCGCGAGGCGGCCGTGGCGTGCGGATGCAGGCTTCGAGCGGGGCGCCTGCGCGGAGCTGCCCGGTCAGAGCTTGCGCAGGTCGAGCCGGCGCAGGCGCGGCGCCTTCAGCGCGGTGGTGGCCACGACTCCGATGGTCACGCAGCCGCCGAACACCACGGCCGGCACCAGGCCCAGCAGGCGCGCCATTGAGCCGGCATAGAACGCGCCCAGCTCGTTGGAAGAGCCGATGAAGATGCCATTGATCGAGGCCACCCGGCCGCGCATGCCGTCGGGGGTGACCAGCTGCATGATGGTCGAGCGCAGCACGACCGACACGCCGTCGCACATGCCGGAAAGCAGCAGGAAGCACGCCGAGAGCCAGAAGTGGCGCGACAGGCCGAAGCCGATGATGCACAGGCCGAATCCGGCCACCGCCCACAGCAGCAGGCGTCCGGCGTTGCGTCCGGGCGTGTGCCGCGCCAGTACCAGCCCGACGGCTACCGCGCCCAGCGCCGGTGCCGCACGCAGGATGCCCAGCCCTTCCGGGCCGTAGTGCAGGATCTCGTGGATGAAGGCCGGCGCCAGGGCGATCGCGCCGCCGAACAGCACCGCGAACAGGTCCAGGGCCTGTGCGCCGAGCATGATCTGGTTGCCGAACACGAAGCGCACGCCCTGGCCGATGCTGGCGAACACCGGCGCGCGGGGCCCTTCGCGGGCCGGTTCGTCGACCCGCAGTGCCAGCAGCACGCTGCCGGAGGCCAGCGCCAGGGCGGCGGCCACCGCGTAGGCCACGGTCTTGCCGGCGAAGCCCACCAGCACGCCGCCGAGCGCCGGCCCGCACACCAGCGCGCACTGGAAGGCGACGCTGCCGATGCTTGCGCCGCGTGCGAACTGCTCCCGGCGCAGCACGCGTGCGAACAGCGCGGTGAACACCGGAGTGAGGAACGAGCGCACCAGGCCGGTAAGCACGATCGCCGCGTAGATGGGCCAGGTCCGTCCCGGTGCGATGTGCCCGGCGGCGACCATCGCCAGCAGCACGGCGGTGGTGCACAGCCCGGCGGTTGCCATCGCGCCGAGGCGGCGCTTGGGCAGGTGGTCCACCAGGTAACCGGCGAACAGCGCCATGCCGACATACGGGACCACCTCGGCCAGCCCGACCAGGCCCAGGGCGAAGGTGTCGCGCGTCAGCTCATAGACATGCCAGCCGACCGTGACCGCGACGATCTGGTAGGACAGCACCGCGAACACGCGGTAGCCCAGCAGGATCCGGAAACCGGGCTCGCGCAGCGGCGAACGCGGTGCCAGGTCCGCGCGCGCTTCCACCTCAGGCCTGGGCGCGCGCGGTGTCGCGGATGAACGCCAGCAGCGCGGCCAGGCCGTTGCTGCGGGTCGGGGACAGCTGCCTGGCCAGCCCGATGTCGGCGATGTAGTCCGGCTCGGTGGCGAGGATCTCCTCCGCGGGACGCCCGGAGTACACCCGCAGCGCGAGGAAGATCAGGCCGGAGACGATGGCCGAATCGCTGGCCGCCTGGAACTGCAACCGCTCGCCGCTGCCCTGCGGCACGATCCACACCATCGACTGGCAACCCAGCAGCCGGTGCTCGTCGGTCTTCCATGCCTCCGGGAACGGCGGCAGCTTGCGACCCAGGTCGATCAGGTACTGGTAGCGCTCGGACCAGTCGGAGAAGAAAGCGAATTCGTCGCGGATCGCGGCCTGGGCCTGCGCAGCGGTGGGTTCCAGCGGGAAGGGGGAGTCGGTCACGGGTTCTCTCTTGTCGGGCGGCGGCCGGAGCAGGGCGCCGGTCAGGCGCGCTTCCTCGCCCAGCGCACGCCCTGCGGGGTGTCTTCCAGGGCGATACCCTCGGCGGCCAGCTGGTCGCGGATGGCATCGGCCCGGGCGAAGTCGCGCGACTTCTTGGCCGCGGTGCGCGCGTCCACCAGCGCCTGGATCCGGGCCTCGTCGTCGCCGGAGCCGCCACGGCCGAACCAGGCCTCCGGCGCCTGCTGCAGCAGGCCCAGGGCCAGCCCGGCGCCGAGCAGCTCCGCCTTCAGGCGTGCGCGTGCGCCGGCATCGGCCGCCTTGCGCGCCTCGCCGGCGATGCGCGCCAGCTCGGCCAGGGCCAGCGGGGTGTTGAGGTCGTCATCGAGCGCGGCTTCGACCGCGGCCGGGATCGCCGCGATGGCCTGGACGTCGCCGAGGTCGCGCAGGGTGCCGTACAGCCGGTCCAGCGTGCGCACCGACTGCTCGACCAGCGCGTCGGACCACTCCAGCGGCTGCCGGTAGTGGGCCGATACCAGGGCGTAGCGCAGCGCTTCGGGCGGGTGGGCGCGGACCAGGTCATGGACCTTCTCGATGTTGCCCAGCGACTTGCTCATCTTCGCGCCGCCGAAGTTGAGCATGCCGTTGTGCAGCCAGAACCGGGCGAACGGCGCGCCGCCATGGGCGCACTGGCTCTGCGCGATCTCGTTTTCGTGATGCGGGAACTGCAGGTCGATGCCGCCGGCGTGGATGTCGATGGTCGCGCCGAGGTGGGCCTCGGCCATCGCCGAGCACTCGATGTGCCAGCCCGGGCGGCCGCGGCCCCAGGGCGAGTCCCATCCGGGCACGTCCTCGCCGGAGGGCTTCCACAGCACGAAGTCGCCCGGATCGCGCTTGTACGGCGCCACCTCGACCCGGGCGCCGGCCAGCATCTCCTCGGTGTCCCGGCGCGAGAGCCGGCCATATTCCGGGAAGCTGGCCACCGAGAACAGCACGTGGCCCTCCGCGGCATAGGCATGGCCACGGTCGATCAGGCCCTGGATCATCGCAACCATGTGGGCGATGTGCCCGGTGGCGGTGGGCTCGATGTCGGGTGCGAAGTCACCGGCGACGCCCAGCGCCGCCATGTCCTCGCGGTAGGCGGTGGCGAAGCGCCCGGTGATTGCCGAGATCGGTACGCCCTGGGCGGCGGCGGCGGCGTTTATCTTGTCGTCCACATCGGTGATGTTGCGCGCGTACTTCAGCGCCCCGTAGCGCCGGCGCAGCAGCGCGGCCAGCACCCCGAACACCACTGGCCCGCGGGCGTTGCCGATGTGCACGTAGTTGTAGACCGTCGGGCCGCAGACGTACATCGTCGGGCAGCCGGGGTCGTTCGGAGAGAACGCCTCCACCTGGCGGGTGAGGCTGTTGTACAGGCGCAGGGGCATCGGTCCGGAACACCGTGGGCGAGCCGCGCATTCTAGCGTGCGCTCCGGCCCAGGCGACGCGCGGGCCGGCCATGCCACTGCGGTTCAGGCGGCTGCAAGCCGCGGTCCCTACACTGGGCGCTCCGCCTGCTCCTCCCCGGTACCGATGCGCCCTCTGTTGCGAGCCCCCGTGCTGTGCCTGGCCTGCTCGATGGCACCGCCGCTGGGTGCGCAGGACGCCCAGGCGCCGGTGCGGGTCGTGCCCGCCGAGAACGTGAAGTTCGATTACGCCCAGGTGCTGCGGGTGGAGCCGGTCTACCAGACCCTGCGCGCCACCCGCACCGAGGAGCGCTGTGACGACATCCCGGTGGTGGAGGTGCGTTCGCGGCCGGCGGCAGTGGAAGGTGGCAGCGAGGCCGGCGTGTTGTCGCGCATGGTGGAGTCGGTCAAGGGAATGTTCGCCCGCGAGGAACCGGCGCCGGCGCCCCCGCCGGAGAGCGCTCCGGCCTCGGCCACCCCGCGCGGCGGTGCCAACTGCCGCCTGGTCCAGGTGGAGCGCCAGTTCCAGCGACCGATCGCCTACGACGTGGACTACGTCTACAAGGGCACCAAGTACCGTTCGCGCCTGGGCGAGGACCCTGGCAACCGGCTCCGTATCCGGGTATCGGTCACGCCCTGGACCGGCGACGCGGCGCGCTCGCCCTGAGTCTCGCGTGGGCTTGCGCGGCCTGCGGCCGCGTGCGACCATCCCCGGCCCATGAATACCGACCTTCAGCCGCACGCCGCAAGCGCAGCCCGGATGGCCTCCGGGATGACTTCGCGCGCGCGCCGACCGGAACCCCACATTTTCGCTGGGTAACCGGAGCGTCGTGCTGTCCGTCGGAGAACCCAGCCCCAGGCTGGGTTTTTTCGTTTCTGGCGGGGCAAAGGTTTCACCCGCAAGGGACTGCGTCATCCAGGCTATGCGTCACCCATGCCGGCATGGCCGGCCACCACCGCAAGGGATCGATCGATGTCGCTCAAGCATTTCCTCAACACCCAGGACTGGAGCCGCCCCGACCTGGACGCGCTGCTGGCCCAGGCCGCCGCGTTCAAGCGCAACAAGCTGGGTGACGAGCTCAAGGGGCGATCGATCGCGCTGGTGTTCTTCAACCCGTCCATGCGCACCCGCACCAGCTTCGAGCTTGGTGCGTTCCAGCTGGGCGGCCACGCCATCGTGCTGCAGCCGGGCAAGGACGCGTGGCCGATCGAGTTCGACCTCGGCACGGTCATGGATGGCGACACAGAGGAGCACATCGCCGAGGTGGCGCGGGTGCTGGCCCGCTACGTCGACCTGATCGGCGTGCGCGCCTTCCCGAAGTTCAAGGACTGGAGCTACGACCGCGAGGACCGCGTGCTCAAGGCCTTCGCCAGATACTCGACGGTGCCGGTGATCAACATGGAGACGATCACCCATCCCTGCCAGGAGCTGGCCCACGCGCTGGCGCTGCAGGAGCACTTCGGCACCACCGACCTGCGCGGCAAGAAGTACGTGCTGACCTGGACCTACCACCCGAAGCCGCTGAACACCGCCGTGGCCAACTCGGCGCTGACCATCGCCACCCGCCTGGGCATGGACGTGACCCTGCTGTGCCCGACGCCTGAGTACATCCTCGACGGGCGCTACATGGGCTGGGCCGAGCAGAACGTCGCCGAGAGCGGCGGTTCGATCCGGGTCAGCCATGACATCGAAAGCGCGTACCGCGGCGCCGACGTGGTCTACGCGAAGAGCTGGGGTGCGCTGCCGTATTTCGGCAACTGGGAGCCGGAGAAGCCGATCCGCGACCAGTTCAAGCACTTCATCGTCGACGAGCAGAAGATGGCGCTGACCAGCAACGGCGTGTTCTCGCACTGCCTGCCGCTGCGCCGCAACGTCAAGGCCACCGATGCGGTGATGGATTCGCCGAACTGCATCGCCATCGAGGAGGCGGAGAACCGCCTGCACGTGCAGAAGGCGGTGATGGCCGCCCTGGTGCGCTGAGCCCGCTTCCCCCGAATTCCCCACGGAACCCACCCATGAGCAATCCGAACGAATCCCGCGACATCGTCCTGGCCTTCTCCGGCGGCCTGGACACCAGCTTCTGCGTGCCCTACCTCAAGGAGCAGGGCTGGAACGTGCATACCGTGTTCGCCGACACCGGCGGCGTGGATGCCGAGGAGCGCGCCTTCATCGAACAGCGTGCCGCCGAGCTGGGCGTGGCCAGCCACGTTACCGTCGACGGCGGCGCGGCGATCTGGAACGGCTTCGTCAAGCCGTTCGTGCAGGCCGGCGAGGGCTACCAGGGCCAGTACCCGCTGCTGGTGTCCGACCGCTACCTGATTGTCGACGCCGCGCTGGCGCGGGCCGCCGGGCTGGGCACCAACGCCATCGCCCACGGCTGCACCGGCATGGGCAACGACCAGGTCCGCTTCGATCTGGCGGTCAAGGCCCAGGGCGAGTACCGAATCGTCGCCCCGATCCGCGAGATCCAGAAGGAGCACACCCAGACCCGCGCCTACGAGCAGAAGTACCTGGAAGAGCGCGGCTTCGAGGTGCGGGCCAAGCAGAAGAGCTACACCATCAACGAGAACCTGCTGGGCGTGACGATGTCCGGCGGCGAGATCGACAGGTGGGAAGTGCCTGGCGAAGGTGCCCGGGGCCTGTGCGCGCCGCGTTCGGCCTGGCCGGTCGAGCCGCTGCAGGTGACGCTGAAGTTCGCCAAGGGCGAGGCGGTGGAGCTGGACGGCAAGCCGCTGGAGGGCGCGAAGATCCTGGCCCGCCTCAACACCATGTTCGCCCAGTACGGCGTGGGCCGCGGCATGTACACCGGCGACACCGTGATCGGGCTGAAGGGCCGCATCGTGTACGAAGCGCCGGGCCTGACCGCGCTGCTGGTCGCGCACCGCGCGCTGGAAGAGGCGGTGCTGAGCAAGCAGCAGAACCGCTTCAAGCCGGAGGTCGCGCGCAAGTGGGTGGAGCTGGTGTACGAGGGCTTCTATCACGACCCGCTGAAGACCGACCTGGAGGCGTTCCTTGCCTCCTCGCAGTCCCAGGTCAACGGCGAGGTGGTGCTGGAGACCCGTGGCGGCCGTGTCGACGCGGTGGCCATCCGCTCCCCGCACATCCTCAACGCCAAGGGCGCGACCTACGCGCAGTCGGCCGACTGGGGCGTGGAGGAGGCCGAGGGATTCATCAAGTTGTTCGGCATGAGCAGCACCCTGTGGGCCGAGGTCAACCGCTGAGATGGAAGCGGGCACCGCCCAGGCCCACGTACGCAGCGCCGGCATCGATGACCTGCCGGCGCTGGCGGCGCTGTTCGACGGCTACCGCGTGTTCTACGGGCAGCCGTCGGACCCGCTGCGCGCCGGCGCGTTCCTGCGCGAGCGCCTGGAGCGGGGCGACTCGCACCTGTTGCTGGCGGTGGACGGACAGGGCGGCGCACTTGGCTTCGCGCAGCTGTATCCCGCCTTCACCTCGGTAGGCACCGCGCCGATCGAGATCCTCAACGACCTGTTCGTCGAGGCCCGCGTGCGCGGCCACGGCGTGGGACGGGCGCTGCTTCGCAGGGCCGCCGCGGATGCGCGCACGCGCGGCGCGGTGCGCCTGGAACTGTCGACCGCGGTCGACAACGCCCCGGCCCAGGCGCTGTACGCCAGCGAAGGCTGGACGCGCGCGGACGGTTTCATCGGCTTCGGCAAGGGGCTGTGACGATGGCGCCGTTGCGCATCAGTACCGACCGCGACGCGCTGGACGTGGACCTGATCCACGGCTTCCTGTGCCGGGAAGCGTACTGGAGCCGTGGCATCCCGCGCCAAGCCGTGGAGCAGGCGATTGCCGGCTCGCTGTGCTTCGGCGGCTATCTGCAGGGCGCCGGGCAGGTGGCCTTCGCCCGGGTCGTCACCGACGGCGCCACCTTCGGCTACCTCGCCGATGTCTTCGTGCTGCCGGTCCATCGCGGCCGCGGCTACGGCAGGCAGCTGGTCGCGTCGGTGATGGAGCACCCGCAGCTGCGGGGCCTGCGACGGTTCCTGCTGGCCACCTCCGACGCGCACGGCTTGTATGCGCAATTCGGCTTCGGCGCGCCTGCCCGGCCGCAGACGCTGATGGAAATCCTGCGGCCTGAGATCTACCAGTCCGCCGCTGCCACCTCCGCCTGAAAGACCCAGCCATGACCGACCTTCTCGAATCCACCCTGGCGCACCTGGAGAAGCTGGTGTCCTTCGACACCCGCAATCCGCCGCGCGCGATCGCCGCGCAGGGCGGGATCTTCGACTACCTGCGCGCGCAGCTGCCCGGGTTCGACGTGCAGGTAGTGGACCATGGTGCCGGCGCGGTCAGCCTGTACGCGGTGCGCGGCACCCCGAAGCACCTGTTCAACGTGCACCTGGACACGGTGCCGGACTCGCCGCACTGGAGCGCGGACCCGCACGTGATGCGCCGCCTGGACGATTGCGTGGTCGGCCTGGGCGTGTGCGACATCAAGGGCGCGGCGGCGGCGCTGGTGGCCGCGGCCAATGCCGGCGACGGCGACGCCGCGTTCCTGTTCTCCTCCGACGAGGAAGCCAACGACCCGCGCTGCATCGCCGCCTTCCTCCAGCGTGGCGTGCCCTACGAGGCGGTGCTGGTGGCCGAGCCGACGATGGGCGAGGCGGTGCTGGCGCACCGCGGCATCTCCTCGGTCCTGATGCGCTTCAAGGGCCGCGCCGGCCATGCCTCCGGCCAGCAGGACGCCGCCGCCAGCGCGCTGCACCAGGCCGTGCGCTGGGGCGACCGCGCGCTGGACCACGTGCAGTCGCTGGCGCACGCGCGCTTCGGCGGCCTGACCGGCCTGCGCTTCAACATCGGCCGCATCGAGGGGGGCATCAAGGCCAACATGATCGCCCCCGAGGCCGAGCTGCGCTTCGGTTTCCGCCCCTTGCCGTCGATGGATATCCAGCAGCTGCTGGCCACGTTCAGCGGCTTGGCCGAACCGTCGGCGGCGCATTTCGAGGAAACCTTCCGCGGGCCGAGCCTGCCCTCCGGTGACATCGCCCGTGCCGAGGAGCGCCGCCTGGCCGCGCGCGACGTGGCCGATGCGCTGGGCCTGCCGATCGGCAACGCGGTGGACTTCTGGACCGAGGCCTCGCTGTTCTCGGCGGGCGGCTACACCGCCCTGGTGTACGGGCCGGGCGACATCGCCCAGGCGCACACCGCCGACGAGTTCGTCACCCTGGACCAGCTGCGCGGCTACGCCGCCTGCGTGGACCGGATCATCAACGGCGCGCGCTGAGCGTCGCCATCCCGCGCCGGCCCGCCGGCCCCGCCTCTTTCGACAGCAGACCGTGAACGTCCTCGCCACCCCCAACCAGATCCAGACCCGCCAGACCATCGTCCGCCTGCTGTCGTCCATGGCCAGCGCCAAGGAGATCAGCCAGTACCTCAAGCGCTTCTCGCAGGTCGACGCCAAGCGCTTCGCGGTGGTGAAGGTCGGCGGCGCGGTGCTGCGCGACGAGTTGGAGGACCTGACCTCCTCGCTGACCTTCCTGCAGGAGGTGGGCCTGACCCCGATCGTGTTGCACGGTGCCGGCCCGCAGCTGGACGCGGAACTGTCGGCGGCCGGCATCCCGAAGCAGACCGTCAACGGGCTGCGGGTGACCACGCCGGAGGCACTGGCGATCGTGCGGCGGGTGTTCCAGGCATCGAACCTGAAGCTGGTCGAGGCGCTGCAGCAGAACGGCGCGCGCGCCACCTCCATCACCGGCGGCGTGTTCGAGGCCGCGTACCTGGACCCGGATACCTACGGCCTGGTCGGCGAGGTGCGCGGGGTCAACCTGGCGCCGATCGAGGCCAGCCTCAAGGCCGGCTCGATCCCGGTGATCACCAGCCTGGGCGAGACCGCCGGCGGGCAGATCCTCAACATCAACGCCGACTTCGCCGCCAACGAGCTGGTGCGCGAGCTGCAGCCCTACAAGATCATCTTCCTCACCGGTACCGGCGGTTTGCTGGATGAACAGGGCAAGGTGATCGACTCGATCAACCTGTCCACCGAGTACGACCACCTGATCGCCCAGCCGTGGATCCATGGCGGCATGAAGGTGAAGATCGAGCAGATCAAGGATCTGCTGGACAAGCTGCCGCTGGAGTCGTCGGTGTCCATCACCCGGCCGGCGGACCTGGCCAAGGAGCTGTTCACCCACAAGGGCTCCGGCACCCTGGTGCGGCGGGGCGAGCGGGTGCTGCGCGCGCACTCGTGGGCGGAGCTGGACCAGCCGAGGCTCAAGCAGCTGATCGAATCGAGCTTCGGCCGCGAGCTGGTGCCGGACTACTTCCAGCGCACGCAGCTCCTGCGCGCCTACGTCAGCGAGAACTACCGCGCCGCCGTGATCCTGGTCGACACCCCCGAGGGCGTGTACCTGGACAAGTTCGCGGTGCTGGACGATGCCCAGGGCGAAGGGTTGGGGCGCGCGGTGTGGAACGTGATGCGCGAGGAAACCCCCGAGCTGTTCTGGCGCTCGCGCCACCACAACCCGGTCAACATCTTCTACTACGCCGAGTCCGACGGCTGCATCAAGCAGGAGAAGTGGAAGGTGTTCTGGTACGGCCTGGAAGGCTTCGACCGCATCGGCCGCTGCGTGGACCACAGCGGTACCCGCCTGCCCACCCTGGTCGGCTGACGATGCCGGGCCTGTCCCTCCCGGACTGGCGCACGCCGCCCGTGCTCGCGGGGCGCCATGCCGTGCTCGAGCCGCTGGCGGCCGGCCATGCCCACGCCTTGCGCCAGGTCGTGGAGGAGGGCGACCTGCATCGCCTCTGGTACACCAACGTCCCCGCACCCGGAGAGGCGGCGGACTACGTGGACGCGGCGCTGTCCGCGCAGGACCAGGGGCGGACCCTGGCCTTCGCCGTGCGCGACGCGGCCGGTACCGTGGTCGGAACCACCCGCTGCTACGGCCTGGAGCCGGAGGTGCCGCGCCTGGGCATCGGCTATACCTGGTACGCGCCGCGGGTACAGCGCACCGGGGTAAACACCGAGTGCAAGCTGATGCTGCTGCGGCACGCCTTCGAGGCGCTCGGCTGCGCCTCGGTGTTCTTCGAGACCAGCTGGTTCAACCCGCGGTCGCGCCAGGCCATCGCGCGCCTGGGCGCGAAGCAGGATGGCATCCTGCGCAACTGCAAGCGACATGCCGACGGCAGCCTGCGCGACACCGTCGTGTTCTCCATCATCGATACGGAATGGCCGGCGGTGCGCAGCCACCTGCAGTTCCGACTGGACGCACATCCATGAGCACCTACTCCATCGGCATCGTCGGGGCCCGCGGCCATACCGGCGCCGAGCTGATCCGCCTGGTCGCCAATCATCCGCGGCTCGAGCTGTCCTTCGTGTCCTCGCGCGAGCTGGACGGCCAGCGGGTGGCCGACCACAACGATGCCTTTGCCGGCGAGCTGCGCTTCGAGAGCCTCGATCCGGCGGCGGTGGCCGCCAAGGGCGCCGACGTGGTGGTGATGGCGCTGCCCAACGGCAAGTGCGCGCCCTTCGTCGAGGCGATCGACGCGACCGCCCCGCAGACCCTGGTCGTGGACCTGTCGGCCGACCACCGCTTCGACCCGGCCTGGTACTACGGCCTGCCGGAGATCACCCGCGGCAAGTACGCCGGGCAGAAGCGCATCAGCAATCCGGGCTGCTACGCCACCGCGATGCAACTGGCGATCTGGCCGATGCTCGAATACCTGGCCGGGCCGCCGCAGTGCTTCGGCGTGTCGGGGTACTCGGGCGCCGGCACCACGCCCTCGGACAAGAACAACGTTGAACTGTTGCGCGACAACCTGATGCCCTACGCGCTGGCCGGGCATGTCCACGAGCGGGAAGTGTCCTCCCAGCTGCACGTGCCGGTGGAGTTCATGCCGCACGTGGCACCGCATTTCCGGGGCATCACCATGACCGTGAACATGTGGCTGCGCGAGCCGGTCAAGGTCGAGTGGGTGCGGGCCCGCTACCAGCAGCGCTATGCGGGCGAACCACTGGTGCAGGTGGTCGAGCAGGCGCCGTGGGTCAGCCGCATCGCCGGCCGCCACGGCGTGGAGATCGGCGGCTTCACCGTCGCCCCAGGCGGCAAGCGCCTGGTGGTCGTGGCCACCGAGGACAACCTGCTCAAGGGCGCGGCCACCCAGGCCATGCAGAACATCAACATTGCGCTGGGGCTGCCCGAACTGGCCGCGATCCCGGCGTTCAACCCGGAGACGACCCATGGCTGAGCTGCTCTGGCAGAAGCCCGGCGTGGCAGTGGACGCGAAGATCCAGGCCTTCCTCGCCGGCGACGACGTGATCCTGGATCGCGAGTTCTTCCTGCACGACATCGCCGCCAGTACCGCGCACGCGGAAGGCCTGCGGCACATCGGTATCCTCACCGCCGACGAGCTCGACGGCCTCAAGCGCGAGCTGGCGATCCTCGCCGACGATTTCCGCAGCGGCGCCTTCGTGCTTGACGAGCGCTACGAGGACTGCCATTCGGCGATCGAGGCGCGCCTGACCGAACGCCTGGGCGATGCCGGCCGCAGGATCCACACCGGCCGCAGCCGCAACGACCAGATCCTGGTGGCCACCCGGCTGTGGCTGAAGGAGAAGCTGGCGCGGGTCGCGCAGCTGTCGCGCGAGGTGGCGCGGGTAGCGCTGGATCGCGCCGGCGCCGAGAAGGACCTGCCGATTCCCGGCTATACCCACATCCAGCGCGCCGTCGTGTCCTCGGCCGGCATGTGGTGGGCCGGCTGGGCGGAGGCCTTCATCGATGACGCCATCCGCGCCAGCGACACCCTCAAGCTGGTGGACTGCAATCCACTGGGCACCGCGGCCGGCTACGGGGTGAACCTGCCGCTGGACCGCGGCCATACCACCACAGCGCTGGGCTTCGCCCGGATGCAGGTGTCGCCCATCTACGCGCAGTTGTCCCGCGGCAAGTTCGAGCTGGCCGCGCTGGAGGCGCTGGGCAGCGCCACGCTGGACCTGCGCCGCGTCGCCTGGGACCTGTCGCTGTTCACCAGCGCCGAGTACGGCTTCGTCACGCTGCCGCCGCAGTACACCACCGGCAGTTCGATCATGCCCAACAAGCGCAACCCGGATGTCATCGAGCTGATGCGCGCCACCCACGCCAGCGTGGCCGCTTCTCGGACCGAGATCGAGCAGCTGCTGTCGCTGCCGTCCGGCTACCACCGCGACCTGCAGTCTTCCAAGGGAGCGATCTTCCACGGCTTCGGCCGCGGACTGGCGGCACTGGAGCTGCTGCCGGCACTGCTGGCCAACCTGGAATGGCGCGAGGCCGGCCTGCGCGCGGCGATCGACTCGGGCATGTATGCCACCGACGTGGCGGTCGAGGCGGCCATTGCCGGGGTCCCGTTCCGCGAGGCCTACAGGGCCGCCGCCGCCGGTGCGGACAGTGCCGGTCAGGGGCGTACGCCGGAAGGCAGCCTGGCCGCGCGCACCTCGCCGGGAGCGGCCGCCGACCTGCGCCTGGCGCAGCTGCAGGCACGCTGGGACGCCCTGGGCTAGGCCGCGGCGCGGTGTCGGGACGGCTTGCCCCGCTTGCAAGTGCAGCCACGGATTGCAGACAGGAAGGACGCACCATGAAGCACTATCTCGTCATCGCCATGCGCCATCCGCACTTCGACCCGGCGGTGGTGGGGCCGCACCTGGCCTGGCTGGAGGACCTGCACGCACGGGGGTTGCTGGCAAGCTCCGGCGGCTTCGGGGATGGCAGCGGTGGCGCCTACGTGCTGCAGGGCCTGGACGACCTGGCCCGGGCGCAGGCACTGGCCGCCACCGATCCGCTGGCGGTCACCGGCAACTCCGCCCTGACCGTGCGCGAGTGGAAGCTCGCCGACCGCAGTGGCCGCTGAGCGCATGGACGCCGATTCCCCCGTTGCGGGCCTGCAACCCTTGCCGCAGTGGCGACGCGCCGTGCTCAAGGTCGGCAGCAGCCTGCTGGCCGCCGATGGCGGTGGCCTGTCGCCGCGCTTCGCGCTGGGACTGGCGCAGTTCGTATCCGCCGCGGTGCAGTCCGGACGCGAGGTGGTGATCGTCTCCTCCGGCGCGGTCGCTGCCGGCCGCGCGATCCTGCCGCGGGCGGCCGAGGCTGGCGGCGCGATGGCCCAGCGCCAGGCGCTGGCCGCGCTGGGCCAGGCGCGGCTGATCGAACTGTGGCAACGCTTCTTCGAGCGGCCGGTCGCACAGGTGCTGCTGACCCATGACGACCTGCGCAACCGCCGTCGCTACCTCAATGCCCGCGCCACGCTCAAGGAGCTGCTGGCGCTGGGCGCACTGCCGGTGGTCAACGAGAACGACACCGTCTCGGTGGACGAGCTCAAGCTGGGCGACAACGACAACCTGGCCGCGATCGTGGCTGCGCTGATCGACGCCGACGTGCTCTTCATCGCCACCGACATCGATGGGTTGTACGACGCCAATCCGCGCACCCACCCGGACGCGCGGCTGGTGCCGGAGGTGGCGGAGCTGACCGCCGAGGTGCTGGCGATGGCCGGCGGCAGCGGCAGCGCGGCCGGCACCGGCGGCATGCGCACCAAGCTGGAGGCGGCGGCCAAGGCCGGCGCGGCCGGCATCGACACGGTGCTGTTCAACGGCCGCCGTCCCGAGGTGGTGCGCGAGCTGGTGCACGGCCGCCTGCACGGCACCGTGGTGCGCGCCGGGCGCAGCCGCATCGCCGCACGAAAGTACTGGCTGCGGCATGCGCCGGTGGAGCGCGGCGCGGCGATCGTGGTCGACGCCGGCGCCGCGGGCGCGTTGGCCGGCAAGGGCGCCTCGCTGCTGCCTGGCGGCGTGCTCGCGGCCGGGGGCGAGTTCCGCCGGGGCGACATGGTCGAGGTACTGGTGCGCGAGCCGGGCGGTGAGCGCCGCATCGCCCGCGGCATCAGCCAGTACTCGGCGGTGGACGTGGCGCGCATCGCCGGCCGCCACACGCGCGACATCGAGCCGCTGCTCGGCTACAACTACGGCGGCAACGTGATCCATCGCGACGACCTGGTGCTGCTGCAGTCCTGAGCCGCCATCCCCGGTCCGGTGCGGCCGCGGCAACTGATTCCACTCCATACGCAGGGGCTCGACCATGACCGACATCAGGACCCAGGCACTGCAGGCACGCGAGGCCGCTCTGGCCATCGCCCAGCTTTCCACCGAAGGCAAGGACGCGCTGCTGCGCGCGATGGCCGACGCACTGGAAGCCGATGCCGGCCCGATCCTCGAGGCCAACGCCCGCGACATCGCCGCGGCGGCCGCCAAGGGCATGGGCAGCGCCATGCAGGACCGCCTGCGCCTGGATGGGAAGCGCCTGCAGGGCGTGGCCGGCGCGCTGCGCGAGGTGGCCGCGCTGCCGGACCCGGTAGCCCAGGTCACCCGCGCCTACGACCGGCCCAACGGCATCCATGTCGAGCGCGTGCGCGTGCCGCTGGGCGCGATCGCGATGATCTACGAGGCACGCCCCAACGTGACCGCCGATGCCGCCGCGCTGTGCCTGAAAGCGGGCAACGCGGTGATCCTGCGCGGTGGGTCGGAGGCGATCCACTCCAACACCGCCATCGCCGCCTCGCTCAAGCGCGCCCTGCGCGAGGCCGGGCTGCCGGAGGCGGTGGTGACCCTGGTCGAGGACCTGCGGCGCGAGACCATCCTGGAGCTGATCCAGCTTAACGACATCGTCGACCTGGTGATCCCGCGCGGTGGCGAAGGCCTGATCCGCTTCGTCGCCGAGCACGCGCGGGTGCCGGTGATCAAGCACTACAAGGGCGTCTGCCACCAGTACGTGGACGCGCCGGCCGACCTGGGCCTGGCCATGGACCTGCTGGTGGACGGCAAGGTCTCGCGTCCCGCCGCGTGCAACTCGCTGGAGACGCTGCTGGTCCACGCCGACGTGGCCGGCTCGTTCCTGCCGCGCGCCGCGCGCGAACTGCGCGATCGCGGGGTGGAGCTGCGCGGTTGCGACCGCAGCCGCGCCATCGTGCCGGACCTGGTGGTGGCCACCGAGGACGACTACGCCGCCGAGTACCTGGACCTGATCCTGGCCGTGCGCGTGGTCGACGACCTGGAGGAGGCCATCGAGCACATCCAGCGCTACACCTCCGACCACACCGAGGTGATCGTCACCGCGGACGCCACCCACGCCGACCGTTTCGTGCAGGCGCTGCGCTCGGCGGTGGTGATGGTCAATGCCTCCTCGCGCTTCTCCGACGGCGGCGAGCTGGGCCTGGGTGCGGAGATCGGCATCTCCACCACGCGCCTGCACTCCTACGGGCCGATGGGGCTGGAAGCGCTGACCGTGGAGCGCTTCGTGGTGCGCGGCGAAGGCCAGGTGCGGCACCCGGACCTGCTTTCGTCCGCCGAGTGATGCCATGTCCGGCGGCGGGCGTCGCCCCGCCGGCTGCGGTTACCAGCGGTCTTCGAGCAGTCCCGGGCGGCAGGCCAGCCAGGCGCCGGCGAGCATCACGCCGACGCACGTGGCCAGGAACGCGAACGAGGCGCCCCAGCCCTCCGTGCGCGCGTGCAGCCAGCCGAACAGCAGCGGACCGAGGCAGCTGAGCGCGTAGCCCAGCCCCTGCATGAAGCCGGACAGCGCGGCTGATCCGGCCGGCGTGCGCGTACGCAGGTTCACCAGGGTCAGCGAGAGCGGAAAGGTACTCGGACCCAGCCCCAGCAGCGCCACCCACAGCACCGGTGCCGCCAGTGGCGCCCAGTACAGCCCGGCGAAGCCGGCCAGGTGGCACCCGGCGCACGTCAGCGCGATCGGCAGCGGATTGCGCATCCGCGCGGCCACCGCCGGCAGCACCAGTGCGCCGAGCAGCCCCAGCGCCGAGAACAGCGCCAGCATCGCGCCACCGAAGGCCGCCGTGGCGCCAGCTTCCACAAGCAGCGCCGGCAGCCAGGTGAACAGCGCGTAGGTCACCAGCGAGGTCATGCCGAACATCAGCGCCATGCCCCAGCCCAGCGTGGTGGTCCACACCCGGCCGCGCGCCGTGGCGGCCCCCAGTTCGGGCGCGGCGCCGCCTGATGCGCCCGATGGCGCCCGGCCCAGCACCGCCAGCCATGGCAGGGCGGCCGCCAGCGCGAGCAGCGCCCATGCGCCCATCGATACCCGCCAGCCGGCGGCCTGCGCCACCGGCACCGCCAGCAGCGCCGGCAGGATGGTGCCCAGCTGCAGCACGGTGATGTACAGCGAGCTGAGCGTGCCCAGGCGGTCCGGGAAGTAGCGCTTGACCAGCGGCGGCAGGATCACGTTGCCGATGCCCATTCCGGACAGCGCCAGTGCCGATCCGGCCAGCAGCCCGCCGCTGCCGCCGGCAAGCGAACGGCCCAGCAGCCCGGTGGCCGCCAGCGCCATGGCCAGCGCGGCGGTGCGCTCGAGCCCCAGGCGGTGCGCCAGGCGCGGCGTGCCGACGCCGGCGACGGCGAAAGCCGCGGTCGGGACCATGCCCAGCAGCCCCGCCAGCGTGGACCCGAACCCGAATTCGTTGCCGAGCACGTCCAGCAGCGGCGTCAGCGAGGTGACCGCGGTACGCAGGTTGAACGCCGCCAGCAGGATGCCCGCGAACACGAGCAGGCGCCCGCGGACCAGCGGAAGGGCAGGGGATCGATGCGACATGTGGCAATGCCACGCGGCCGGGCGGGCCGGCCACGCAGCGGACGTGAGGGGAGGGCGGCCATTCTAGCCGCGCGCGGTCCGGCGGACGCGGTGGTGCGAAAGCTCCGGCGAGCGATGGTCAGCACCCGGTCAGCCATGCGCGCCGCCGACAGCGGCGTGCACGTGGCACGGCGCCGGAAACGAAAAAAGCCTGCGCGAGGCAGGCTTTTTTCTTCAAACGATGGTCGGGGAGACAGGATTCGAACCTGCGACCTCTACGTCCCGAACGTAGCGCTCTACCAGACTGAGCTACACCCCGACAGGGCGCGAATCATACTGGATTGGCGCGCAGGTGGGCAAGCATTGCGGCAGGTTTTTTATTTCCCGCCGCGCCAGGGCCTCATTCGCCCGGCTTGGCCGCGGTGCTGGGCGCACCGGTCGCCGCCCGGCGCGCCAGCACCGCCTCGCGGTGGGCGATGTAGGCATTGGCCGCGAGGATCACCAGCGCGCCGGCAAGGGTCCAGCGATCCAGCGTCTCGTCGAACAGGATCCAGCCGCATACCGCGACGATCGGCAGCTGCATGAAGCCGATCGGCGTCAGCGCCGATACTTCGCCCAGCTTCAGAGCGCGGGTCCACAGCATGTGCCCGCCGGTGCCGAACACGCCCGCGGCCACCACCCACAGCCAGGTGGTGCCCTGTGGCCAGCTCCACACCCCCAGCGCCGGCACCAGCGACATCGGGACCCAAAGCAGGGTGGTCCAGATCACGATGCGGTCGGCCGGCTCGGTGGCTGACAACTGCTTGATCTGGATCGCCACGATCGCCGACAGCAGCGCCGCGAGGACCGCGATCATCGCGCCGCTGCTGAACCCGGTGGTGCCCGGGCGCACGATCACCAGCACCCCGATGAAGCCCAGCACCACCGCCGCCCAGCGCCGCGCGCGCACCTGCTCGCCGAGCAACGCGGCGGCGGCGATGGTCGCGAACAGCGGCGTCGAGTAGGACAGCGAGATCGCCTGCGCCAGCGGCAAATGGCCGATGGCCCAGAAGCCGGCCATCATCGAGCAGATGCCGACCATGCAGCGGAACAGGTATTTCGGGAACTGGTCGGTGCGCAGCAGCCCCGGCCCGTGGCGCAGCAGCAGCGGCGCGGCGGCCAGCAGGCCGAAGAAGTTGCGGAAGAAGGCGATCTGGAAGGTGTGCAGGCTGTCGGAGGCCAGCCGGATCGCCACCACCATCAGCGCGAACAGCGCCGTGCTGCCCAGCATCAGCAACGCGGCCCGCAGCGGTACCGGGAGCGGGCGCCCGTCGCGGGCCATCAGCCGGCCCAGTTCGCGCCGACCAGGCGGGGCTCCGGCTCCAGTGCCACGCCGAAGCGTGCCTGCACCGAGGCGGCGATACGGCGCGCCAGCGCCAGCAGCTGCGTGCCGGTGGCATTGCCGTGGTTGACCAGTACCAGGGCATGGGCGGCAGACACGCCGGCATCGCCATCGCGCGCGCCTTTCCAGCCGCAGGCATCGATCAGCCAGGCGGCGGAGAGCTTGCGGGTGGCAGCGGTGTCACCCGGAAACATCGGCAGTGCGGGGTGCAAGGCGCGCAGCGCCTCGGCCTGGGCCCGCGGCACGATCGGGTTCTTGAAGAAGCTGCCGGCATTGCCGACCACGGCCGGGTCCGGCAGCTTGCGCCGGCGGATCCGGATGACCGCCTCGGCCACCTCGCGCGGCCCGGGCGTGGCGGCCTCCATCGCCTGCAGTTCCTCGGCCAGTCCGGCGTACTCCAGGCGTGGCGCGCCGCCACGCTCCAGTTCGAACTCCACCGCGGTGATGATCCAGCGGCCCGGGTCGCGCTTGAACGCGCTGTCGCGATAGCCGAACGCGCATGCGTGCCGGTCCAGGCGCGCGCGAACGCCTCGCACGCGGTCCCAGGCTTCCACCGCGACGATCCGCTCGCCGGCTTCGACGCCATAGGCGCCGATGTTCTGGATCGGCGCGGCGCCGACGCTTCCGGGGATCAGCGCGAGGTTTTCCAGCCCGGAAAGCCCGAGGCGCACCGTTTCCATGACCAGCGCGTGCCAGGACGCACCGGCCTCGGCGCGCACCCGCACCCGGGGGGCATCGCCTTCCAGCACGTCGATCCGCTCGCTGCCGATCACCAGCACCACGCCGGGGGCGTCGCCGACGAACAGCAGGTTGCTGCCACCGCCCAGAGGCAACAGTGGCAGCCCCTGGATGGCGTCCAGGCCCAGTGCCTCGTCCAGGTGCGCGGCATCGTCGACCTGCAGCAGCCAGGGCGCGCGCGCCGGTACGCGGAAGGTGTTGCGCGCGCCCAGGTCCGCATCGCGGTGCAGGCGGTAGGGAATGCTCATGCGGCGACGGTCATGCGTCGGCGGTGCCGCGGCTGGGCGCTTCCTTGCGCCGGCGCATCGCATCGACGCATTCGGCGACCAGTTCGGGGCCGCGATAGACCAGCCCGGTATAGCACTGCACCAGGGTGGCGCCGGCGGCCATCTTGGCGACCGCGTCGGCGCCGGAGAGGATGCCGCCGACCCCGACCAGCGGGATCGATTCCGGCAGGCGCGCGCGCAGGCGTCGCAGCACGAAGGTGGACTGCCCCATCAGCGGGGCGCCGGACAGGCCGCCGGCTTCGGCGGCATGGGTCATGCCCTGCACGGTGGCCCGGTCGACGGTGGTGTTGGTGGCGATCACGCCGTCCACCGACAGGTCGCCCAGCACCCGCGCGGCGGCGTCGATGTCGCTGTCGTTGAGATCCGGCGCCACCTTCACCAGCAGCGGGACGCGCTTGCCGTGCTGGCTGCCAAGCCGCTCCTGGGCCTCGCGCAGCGTGCCCACCAGCCGCCGCAGCGCTTGTTCCTCCTGCAGCTCGCGCAGGCCGGCGGTATTGGGCGAGGAGATGTTGACGGTGACGTAGTCGGCCAGCGGGTACACGCGCTCCAGGCAATGCAGGTAGTCGCCGGCCGCATCCTCGTTGGGCGTGTCCTTGTTCTTGCCGATGTTGATGCCCAGCAGGCCGCCCTGGCGCCGCGCACGCCCGACGTTGCGCACCAGCACGTCCACGCCTTCGTTGTTGAAGCCCAGCCGGTTGATCACCGCCTGGGCGGCGGGCAGCCGGAACATGCGCGGCTTCGGGTTGCCCGCCTGCGGCCGCGGCGTCACCGTGCCGACCTCGACGAAACCGAAGCCCAGGGCCAGCAGCGCGTCGATATGCGCGCCGTTCTTGTCCAGGCCGGCGGCCAGCCCGACCGGGTTGGGGAAGGTCAGCCCCAGGGCCCGGGTGGGCAGTGGGGCGCAGCGGCCGGCCACCAGCGGGGTCGTGCCGCTGGCATGGGCCAGCTCGAGGGCCTTGAGGCCCAGCCCGTGGGCGCGCTCGGCATCGAGGCCGAACAGGAAGGGACGGGCGAGGGAATACATCGACATCAGGCCAGTGCCGCCAGTCCGGCGATGCCCCCGAGCACCAGGAAGATGAAGAGCAGGCCGGCCACCCACAGCGCCACGGCCACCCAGCCCAGCACCAGTCCGGCCACGGCCAGGCCGTCGCCTTCCAGGCGGCCGCCGGAGCGCCGGATCTCGCTGCGGGCCATGTGGCCGGTGATGATGGCCACCAGCGTGCCCAGGAGCGGAAGCAGGCTCCAGCCGAGCACGCCGGAAACGAGGCTGGTGATGGCCAGGGAGCTGGTCGTGCGGATCTGGTTCATTTGGGATTCCCGGGAAACGACGGATTGCCCGCGCGCGCGTGCGGGGTGGGATTATTCCAGAAACCCGACGCCCCGCCTGTGCATCAGGGCATGGTTCCGTGGCGCAGCGCATGGGCCCAGTCCGCCCGCCCCAGCGACGCGGCCCGCCGTGCCGCGGACTCGTGGTCGTAGTCCACCGCCAGCAGGCTCGCCTCCCAGCGGCCGCCATGGCGTTCCAGCAGCGCATAGCGCGCGTGCGCGCTGCCGGTGCCGACCCGGTGCGGCACCGGCCAGGCGGTGTCGAACGCCGGCAGGCCTGCGCTTCCGGGATTGCAGGCGAGCACCCCGCTTTCCAGGCGCAGCTGGCGCGGCAGATGGGTGTGGCCGCACAGGACCAGCGAGGCGCCGCGGGCCTGCGGGTGGTCCAGCCGGGCGCTGACGGCGGCGGCCTCCGCGGGTACCAGGCCGGGCGGGACCAGGTCTTCGAGGAGGTAGTCCAGGTCGCTGCCGGGGGTGCCATGGCACAGCAGCACGTCGTCCAGCCGCAGGCGCGGCGGCAGGGCGCGGATCCAGTCCAGCTGTACGGCGGTCAGCGCCTGGCGCGCGTGGGCGTCGGAGGGCGCCAGGCCGGCCGGGTCGCCCAGGAGCTGGCGCTCGTGGTTGCCGGCGATCGTGGGCAGGCCCAGCGGGACCAGCAGCTCGAGCGTCTCGCGCGGCCACAGCGGGCCGGAGACGATATCGCCGAGATTCACGGTGAGGTCGCAGCCGCGGTGGGCGACGTCCGCCAGTACCGCCTCCAGCGCGGGCAGGTTGCCGTGGATGTCGGAAATCGCGGCGATACGCATGTCAGTCCGGAAGGCCAACGAAGATGCGTGTGTCGTAATCGAAATCCACCCGGCCGTCCACCGCGGTGGACGCGAACAGCGCCTCCAGCGCCGCCTTCATCGGCGCGTGTCGCGGATGTCCAGGACGCGGCGCGTAGGAGGAAGAGAGCAGGCGCCCGCGCAGGGCTGCCAGGTCCAGCCGCTGCGAGTGCGGGAAGCGGGCCAGGCCGCGCAGGCCCCGGCCGAACCATCGACGCATGTGGTCGTCGTCGCCGTAGCGTTCGGACACGCTGCTGTAGTCCGGGCCGTACTCCAGCAGCAGGCGCTCGTAGCCTTCGAGGAACGGGGTTCCGGCGAGCCGGCGCGAATTCCAGTACACCGCGACCTGCCCGCCGGGCCGCAGGATGCGTCGCCACTCCGGCCTGACCGCCTGCTGGTCGAACCAGTGGAAGGCCTGCGCCGCCGAGACTAGGCCGATGCTGGCGTCGGGCAGGGTGGTGGCTTCGGCGCGGCCGTCGACCGCGCGGAAGCCCGGGTGGCCGCCAAGCCAGTCCACCGCCGCCTGGCGCATGGCCGCGTTGGGTTCCACCGCCACCACCGCATGGCCGGCGTCGAGGAACAGTTTGGAGGAAATGCCGGTACCGGCGCCGATGTCGGCCACGGGCCAGTCGGCGCACACGCCGTGTTCCTCGCGCAGCCATCGCAGCAGCGCGGACGGATAGCCGGGGCGGTAGCGGACGTAGTCGGCGACGCGGTCGCTGAAGCGGGCGGTGGGGGCGAGGTCTTCCGTCACTGGAACCTCCATGCCGGATGCATCCGGCCACACGCGCCGCCCGCGGGCGGTGGCGCTGCCGGCATCCGGCAGGCCACGCGATGCCCCGGCGGCGGGCGGCCGCCGCCGGGCAGGTACCGCTTACAGGTCGAACTTGATGCCCTGGGCCAGCGGCAGCGAATCGGAGTAGTTGATGGTATTGGTCTGGCGACGCATGTAGACCTTCCACGCATCCGAGCCGGACTCGCGGCCGCCGCCGGTGTCCTTCTCGCCGCCGAAGGCGCCGCCGATCTCCGCGCCCGAGGTGCCGATGTTGACGTTGGCGATGCCGCAGTCGCTGCCGGCCGCCGACAGGAACTTCTCCGCGGCCTTCAGGTTCTGGGTGAAGATCGCCGAGGACAGGCCCTGCGGCACGCCGTTCTGCATCTCGATCGCCTCGTCCAGGGTGCTGTACTTCATCACGTACAGGATCGGGGCGAAGGTCTCGTGCTGCACCACCTCGTCGCTGTTCTGCAGGCCGGTGATGATGGTCGGCAGGACGAAGTGGCCGGGGCGGTCCAGCTTCTGGCCGCCGGTCACCACCGTGCCGCCGGCGGCCTTGGCCTTCTCCACCGAGGCCAGGAACTGCTGCACGGCCTCGGCGCTGTTGAGCGGGCCCATCAGGTTGGCGGTGTCCAGCGGGTCGCCGATCTTGCCCTCGACCTGCCTGTACGCCTTGACCAGGGTCTCCAGCACGGTGTCGTAGATGGATTCGTGCACGATCAGGCGGCGGGTGGTGGTGCAGCGCTGTCCGGCGGTGCCGACCGCGCCGAACACGATGCCCGGGACCGCCAGCTTCAGGTCTGCGGTCTCGTCCAGGATGATGGCGTTGTTGCCGCCCAGCTCCAGCAGGCAGCGGCCCAGGCGCGCGGCGACCTTCTGGTTGACGATGCGGCCGACCTGGGTCGAGCCGGTGAAGCTGATCAGCGGCACACGGCGGTCCTCGACCAGCTTCTCCGCCAGCGCGGTGCCGGCGTCGTTGACCAGGAAGAAGATGTCCGGGAAGCCGGCCTCGCGCAGCGCCTCGTTGCAGATCCTCATCGAGGCGATCGCGGTCAGCGGGGTCTTGTTCGACGGCTTCCAGATGCAGACGTCGCCGCAGATGGCCGCCAGGAACGAGTTCCACGCCCACACCGCCACCGGGAAGTTGAACGCGGAGATGATGCCGACCAGGCCCAGCGGCTGGTACTGCTCGTACATGCGGTGGCCCGGACGTTCCGAATGCATGGTGTAGCCGTAGAGCATGCGGCTCTGGCCCACCGCGAAGTCGGCGATGTCGATCATCTCCTGCACTTCGCCATCGCCCTCGGCCTTGGACTTGCCCATCTCCAGCGCGACCAGCGAGCCGAGCGCGTCCTTGTGCCTGCGCAGGGCCTCGCCGCACAGGCGGATGGCCTCGCCGCGGCGCGGCGCCGGGGTGGTGCGCCAGGTCTTGAAGACCTCCTGGGCACGGGCGATGACCGCCTCGTAGTCGGCGTCGGTGGTGGCCTGGACCTCGGCGATCACCTCGCCGGTGGTCGGGTTGGCCGGGCGCAGCACGCCCGCGCCGGTGGCGTCGGACCAGCGGCCCTGGCCGAGGTAGGTGCCGGAATTGGTGGCGCCAAGGCCCAGGGCCTGGAGCAGCGATGCGGACATGGAATCTCCTGGAGTGGATGCGGGCCGGCACGCGCCACGGAGGCGGCCCCGGCAGGATGCGTGCACCGATTCTATCAACCGTAACCAATTCGCAGCGGATGCTCCGGCGCCGGCCACGGCCGGCGGTCCGGCGGTCCGGCGCGGCGGGCGCGGCAATGCCGGCGGGCGCGCCGGTCGCGGCAGGGCGCGGCAGGGCGAGGCAGGGCAGGGTGCGGCGAGGCGAGACGGGGCGCGGCGGACGTGCGTGGTGTGGCGCGGCGTAGCGCGGCGACACTCTTCGGAAGCGGCCCTGCGCCGCGGGCGACAGCCATTCCAGCGCGTAGCGGCGCCTGGTGCATTGCCTTGGAGTGTTGCCGGCTTGCTCCGGGCGAGTGGCGTGGATTGGCCGGGCGAGGGTGCCATGCGACAATCCCCCGCCTGGCCCCGTAGCTCAGCTGGATAGAGCGTCCCCCTCCTAAGGGGAAGGTCGCACGTTCGAATCGTGTCGGGGCTGCCATCCCTTCCCCCGGTTCAGCCCGCCGACGTGTCCGGCAAGCCCGGCGAGCCGTGATCCGGTTGATGCCCCCGCATGCCAGAGCGCTGCGGAGAGATGGCGATGGCCTGCCTGCAGGAGCCGGGCTTGCCCGCGACCCGAGGTCGCCGGAACGGCAGCGCTGCGATGCCCCTCGCTCGTGGGTCGCCAGCAAGCTGAGCTCCTACAGCCGGGGCCGGACATGCCGGAGCTTTCCCTGCATGAAGTTTCCCGGCTTCCGGGAATCAGGATCGCGTACGCTCCTGATGCCGAGCACAGGCGGTGCGGCCCAGCCTGTGGCCGGAAAGTCCTCCCGGCCGGCGCCGCGTTGTCGCATGGCCTGAGCCACATCACTTAAAGGGGCGCTCATGCCGATCGGGGAAATCGCAGGAGAAGCACTGGGCGGCGTGCTGCGCGTGATCGGCCGCCTGCTGTTCGAGCTTGTGGTCGAGGTGATGGTCCATGGCACCGGCCGTGTGCTGATCCGGATTGTCAGGCCCGGGTCGGAGCCGGGTGGCACGGCCAGCGCCATCGCAGGCGTAGTCTTCTGGGCGGCAGTCGGCGCTGGCGGCTATTTCATCTACCGTGCGTCGGCGGGATGAGATCCGGCCGCCGCGCAGCCGCGTGGCCGGGGAGGGGGCGTCGCTGTACCTCTACGACTTCGACAACCATCTGTTCGAACTGCACACCGGCACCCTGGAGCAGCGTCTTGCCCGGTACCGGGAGGGGCGCTGCGACGGAGCGGCCTGATCCGCCTGCCTGAATCGCGCCGCTTCCGGGCGGGCGCCATCCGGGCGAAGCCCCGGACCGGCGCGGCATGCGGACGGCCTCAGCCTTGCGGTATGTTGGCCGGCAATCCGTAGCCGGCGCAGTCCCGCGCCGGCCGACCCGAACGCCGGCACCCCCGGTGCCATCAGGAGATCGCAATGAAGGGAATGTGCCTGTGTGGCGCCATCGAGGTCACCGCGCCGGATCACGCGCAGATCGGGCTTTGCCATTGCTCGATGTGCCGGCGCTGGTCCGGCGGGCCGATGTTCGCGGTGCATTGCGGGGCGGAAGTGCAGTTCTCCGGTGCCGGGCCGGTCGTGTTCCGTTCGTCGGACTGGGCCGAGCGCGGTTTCTGTGGAACCTGCGGCACGCATCTTTTCTATCACCTGGTGCCCGCCAACGAGTACGTGCTGCCGGCGGGACTTTTCCAGGACCGCGAGTTCGAGCTGGCCAGCGAGATATTCATCGACGAGAAACCGGGCTGGTACGCGCTGCAGGGCGATGCGCGGAAGCTGACCGGGCAGCAGGTGTTCGAGATGTTCGCGCAGGAGTAATCGGCCTGCAGTGCGGTCGGTGCGCGTAACTGTTTCTTTCGTAACGTAAAAGTACCGCGCATGTCGCGCCGCAACACTTGACACGACCGCCCGCGATCGTGTCCCCTTGGGCACATGTTCACGCCGACCACCAACGCCCGTCCGCACGCGCCGCTCCGGCGCATGGGCGCGTGTGCGTCGGCCACCGGCATTACCGCGATTACCACCACCGGCATTACCCGCCCGGTGCGGTCCGTCGTGTTCGTGTAACCCGCGAAACCCACGGCCCCGCACCTGGATCAGGCGCGGGGAGACCCGCACCGGAGACGCGCGCAGGGCCTCAAACCCGAGGTCTCCGATGTCGTTGCCCGCCGCAGTCGCAAGTCCCGATCCCGTTCCCGCCGCACGCCCGCGCGCGCCCCGCACCGTGGTGCACAAGTTCGGCGGCACCTCCGTGGCCGATGCCGAGCGCTACCGCCACGTGGCGCGCCTGCTGCTGGCCCGCGACGAGCCGCTACAGGTCACCGTGGTGTCGGCGATGAAGGGCGTGACCGATGCGCTGATCGGCCTGGCCCAGGCGGCCGCAGCCGCCAACGGCGGAAACGCGGCGTGGGAAGACCCCTGGCACGCGCTTCGCGCCCGCCACCGCAGCGCCGCGGTGGCCCTGCTCGGCGAACACGCCGGCCCGGCGGTGGAGTGGATCGACCAGCGTTTCGCCGAGCTGGCGCGGGTGCTGGAGGCGGTGGGCGTGCTGGGCAGCCTGCCCGAGGAAGTCCTGCAGCGGGTGCAGGGGCTGGGCGAGGTCTATTCGGCGCAGCTGCTGGGCCTGCACCTGCAGGCGCTGGGTGAGGACTGCGCGGTGCTCGATGCGCGCCAGGTGCTGGTGGTCAGCCACGGCGAGCTGGGCGTGGACGTGGACTGGACCCGCAGCGCCGATGGGCTGGCGCGCTGGCGCGAGGCCAATCCGCAGTCGCGGATCGTCGCCACCGGCTTCGTGGCGCGCGATGCCAAGGGCGGCATCACCACCCTGGGCCGCAACGGCAGCGACTACTCCGGCGCGATCTTCGCCGCGCTGTTCGACGCCGACGAACTGCACATCTGGACCGACGTCGACGGCGTGCTGTCGGCCGATCCGCGGGTGGTGCCGGAGGCGGTGCAGCTGGAGTCGCTGAGCTACGACGAGGCCTGCGAGCTGGCCTATTTCGGCGCCAAGGTGGTGCATCCGCAGACGATGTACCCGGCGATCGAACGTGGCTTGCCGATCATCATCCGCAACACCTTCCATCCTGAGCATCCGGGCACGCGCATCAGCGCCGGGCGCGACCCCAACCGCCCGGTGAAGGGCCTGACCCTCAGCCCCGACCTGTCGCTGGTCAACCTCGAAGGCACGGGCCTGATCGGCGTGCCCGGCACGGCCGAGCGCGTGTTCGCGGCGCTGCGCACCGCGCGGGTCTCGGTGGTGATGATCTCGCAGGGCTCCTCCGAGCATTCGATCTGCTGCGTGGTGCGGCAGGCCGATGCCGAGCGCGCGCAGGCCGCACTGCTGGGGGCGTTCGCGCATGAGCTGGCGGTGGGCCAGGTGCAGCGCGTGCAGCACGTGCCCGGAATCAGCGTGCTGGCGGCGGTGGGCGACGGCATGGCCGGCCAGCCCGGCGTGGCCGCGCGCCTGTTCGGCGCGCTGGGCCGGGCCCAGGTGAACATCCGCGCCATCGCGCAGGGCTCGTCCGAGCGCAACATCTCGGTGGCGATCGACAGCGAACAGGCCACCCGCGCATTGCGCGCGGCGCACGCCGGCTTCTGGCTGTCGCCGCAGACCTTCGCCGTGGGCGTGATCGGGCCTGGAAACGTCGGTGCCGCGTTGCTGGACCAGCTGCAGGCCGCACGCGGCCCGCTGCGCGAGCGTGCCCGGCTGGACCTGCGGCTGCGCGCGATCGCCTCGCGCAGCCGGCAACTGCTGGAGCCGCGCGGAATCGAGGACGGCTGGCGCGACGCGTTCGCCGCGGCCAGGTCGCCGCTGGACCTGGACGCGTTCACCGCGCACCTGCTCGATTCGCACCTGCCGCACATGGTGATCGTCGACTGCAGCGGCAGCCCCGAGGTCGCCGACCGCTACGCGCAGTGGCTGGCCGCCGGCATCCACGTTGTCACGCCGAACAAGCAGGCCGGCGCAGGCCCGCTGGAGCGCTGGCGCGCCATCCGCTCGGCCTGCCAGGCCAGCGGCGCGCGCTTCCGCTACGAGGCCACCGTCGGCGCCGGCCTGCCGGTGATCTCGACCCTGCGCGACCTGCTGGACACCGGCGACAGCGTCACCTCGATCGAAGGCATCTTCTCCGGCACCCTGGCCTGGCTGTTCAACCGCTACGACGGCAGCGTGCCGTTCTCGCAGCTGGTCGCCGAGGCGCGCGCGCTCGGTTACACCGAGCCGGACCCGCGCGACGACCTTTCCGGCACCGATGTCGCCCGCAAGCTGGTGATCCTGGCGCGCGAGGCCGGGCGCGAGCTGAGCCTGGAAGACGTGGACGTGGAGAGCCTGGTGCCGGCCTCGCTGCGCCAGGCCAGCGTGGAGGATTTCGTCGCGAAGTTGCAGGAGGTGGACGCGACGTTCGCCGACCGGCTGGCCCGGGCGCAGGCGTCCGGCAGCGTGCTGCGCTACGTGGCGCGGCTGGATGCCCAGGGCAGGGCATCGGTGGGTCTGGTGGAGATGCCGCGCGACCACGCCTTCGCCAACCTGCGGCTGACCGACAACATCGTCCAGTTCACCACCCGCCGCTATTGCCAGAATCCGCTGGTGGTGCAGGGCCCGGGCGCCGGCCCTGAGGTCACCGCCGCCGGCGTGTTCGCCGACCTGCTGCGGGTGGCCGCCGGACGCGGGGCGCGGCTGTGACGGGGGATCCGATGCAGCGGCAGGCCACGGCGTTCGCGCCGGCGTCGGCGGGCAACGCGGCGGTCGGCTTCGACATCCTCGGGTTCGCCCTGGCCGGTGCCGGCGACACCGTCACCGTGCGCCGGATCGCCGGGCCGGAGGTGCGCATCCGCCAGATCCGCGGCGCGGCAATCCCGTTGCCGACCGAGGCCTCGCGCAATACCGCGGGGGTCGCGTTGCAGGCGATGCGCGAGACGTTGGCGCTGCCGTATGGCTTCGAGATTGAGATCGACAAGGGCATCGCCCTGGGCTCGGGGATGGGCGGCTCGGCCGCCTCCTGCGTCGGCGCGCTGGTGGCCGCCAACGCGCTGCTGGACCAGCCGCTGACCCGCCATGCGCTGTACCGGTTCGCGCTGGAGGGCGAGGCCGTGGCCAGTGGGGGCCGCCACGGCGACAACCTCGGGCCGATGCTGCTGGGCGGGCTGGTGCTGTCCACCGCCGACCGCCTGGTGCGCATCCCCGTGCCCGGTCACTGGCACAGCCTGCTGGTGCATCCGGACGCGGTCCTGGAGACACGCCGCGCGCGGGAGGCGCTGGCCGGCAGCTACGCGTTGGCCGACTTCGTCCGCCAGAGCGCGAACCTGGCCCTGGTGCTGGCGGGCTGCCACGCCGGCGACGCGTCGCTGGTGCGTGCCGGCCTGCACGACGTGCTGGTGGAACCGCGCCGGGCCGGGCTCATTCCCGGTTTCGCCGCAGCCAAGGCGGCCGCGCTGGACGGCGGGGCCATGGGCGCGAGCATTTCCGGTGCCGGCCCGAGTGTCTTCGCCTGGTTCGAGGACCGTGCCGCGGCCGAGGCCGCGGCGCCTGGCGTGCAGGCTGCCTTCGCCGCGGCCGGCCTGGACAGCCAGGCCTGGGTGGCTCCGCTGGACAGCCCGGGCGCTTCGCTGCTGTAGAACCGGCGCCCGGCCGGTTGGCCGGACGCCACCCCCCGTCACCGCGCGGCCCCTGGCGGGCGCGCACGAGGCATGGATCACGATGAACTTCATTTCCACCCGCAATGCCGCCCCTGCCGCAAGCCTCAGCCAGGCCATCGCCGCCGGCCTGGCACCCGATGGCGGGCTGTACGTGCCGCAGGCGCTGCCCGCGCCGCGGCCGCTGCAGCCTGGCGCCACGCTGGCCGACACCACCGCCGGCCTGCTGGCCCCGTTCTTCGTTGGCGATGCGCTGGAGGCCGGGCTGCCGACCATCTGCGCGCAGGCGCTGGATTTCCCGGTGCCACTGGTCCCGCTTGCCACGCCGGGCGATCACGTGCTGGAGCTGTTCCATGGCCCGACCGCCGCGTTCAAGGACGTAGGCGCGCGCTTCCTGGCCGCCGCCCTGGCCCATGTCCGCCGCGACCAGCCGCAGCCGCTGACCATCCTGGTCGCCACCTCAGGCGATACCGGTGCCGCAGTCGCCGCGGCGTTCCACGGGCAGCCGGGCCTGCGGGTGGTGGTGCTGTATCCGGACGGGCGCGTGTCGCCGCGCCAGGCGCACCAGCTGGGCTGCTTCGGCGGCAACATCAGCGCGCTGCGCGTGGCGGGTTCCTTCGACGACTGCCAGGCCCTGGTCAAGCGGGCGCTCGGCGATGGCGAGCTGCAGGCGCAGGTGCCGCTGAGTTCGGCCAACAGCATCAGCCTGGGCCGGCTGCTGCCGCAGATGAGCTACTACGCGCATGCAGCGCTCGCCCACCGTGCCGCCACCGGGCGCGAACTCAACTTCGTGGTGCCCACCGGCAACCTCGGCAACGCGCTGGCCGGCATCCTGGCCCGCGCCCTGGGGGCGCCGCTGGGACGGATCGTGCTTGCGACCAATGCCAACCGGGTGCTGCCGGACTTCTTCACCGGCGGGAGTTACCACCCCGGGCCGAGCGTGGCCACGCTCGCCAATGCCATGGACGTGGGCGCGCCCAGCAACTTCGAGCGGCTGCTGTGGCTGTACGGAGGCGACCAGGACGCCCTGCGCCAGGGCTTCACTGCCATCGCGGTCGATGACGACACCATCCGCGCCACCATCCGTGCACGCAGCCGGCAGCATGGCGAAGTGTTCTGCCCGCACACCGCCACCGCGGTGCACGTGCTGCAGCAGCTGCGCGCCGGCGGCGTCCAGGGCGACTGGGCGGTGGCGGCCACCGCGCATCCGGCCAAGTTCGAGTCGGTGGTCGAGCCGCTGGTGGGGCATCCGGTCGAGGTGCCGCCGGCGCTGGCCGAACTGCTCGCGCGCCCGGCCCACGCCGAGCCGCTGCCGCCGGAGTACCAGGCCCTGCGCGCGCACCTGCTGGGTTGAGCCTGCGGCCGGCGGCCCGGGGGGCGCCGGCTAGAATGCGCGATTTCCACCAGGGCCCACCCATGCCGTACACCCCGATCGTCGCCACCCTAGGCTATGTGCTCTCGCCGGATCGCTCGCGCGTGCTGATGGTCCATCGCAACGCGCGCCCGGACGACCACCAGATCGGCAAGTACAACGGGCTGGGCGGCAAGATCGAGCGCGACGAGGACGTGGCGGCCTGCATGCGGCGCGAGATCCGCGAGGAGGCAGGCATCGAGTGCACCTCGATGCAGCTGCGCGGAACCATCAGCTGGCCGGGTTTCGGCAAGAACGGCGAGGACTGGCTGGGTTTCGTGTTCGTGATCGACGGCTGGAGCGGCGTGCCGCTCGAGGCCAATGCCGAAGGCTCGCTGGAATGGGTGGAGCTCGGCCACCTGTCCGACCTGCCGTTGTGGGAGGGCGACCGCAACTTCCTGCCGCTGGTGTTCGACGGCGATCCGCGCCCCTTCCATGGGGTGATGCCATACCGCGACGGTTGCATGGTGTCCTGGAGCTGGTCGCGCCCCTGAGCGCACGTTCCACGCTTGCGCGGTTTTCCACACCCGGTGTGGATGGTTCGCCGCAAAGGGTGTGGATAAGCGCCGCACGCGCTTGCGCCATCTGCGTGTCAAGATGGGTGGCGGTTTTTTGTCCACGCCCGCGTCGCGCGGGATCGGGCTTTTCCACACCCCCTGTGGATCGTTCGCGGACAACCGTGTGGATAACCGCCGCAGCGCCTTGCGTGACGGGCAGGTCAAGAGGGCTGGCTAAAAATTGACCAGCTCCGGAGGCTCGCGAGTCGGCCCCGATGTTCCACGGCCGGCCCGGGCCGAAGTCGCCAGCTGCGCGAAAGCCTGCGGATGACGATGAAGGGTGACCGACAAGTTGTGCTGCAGCGCCGGCCTTCCGGATTACTGCGCGGTCCAGCCGCCGTCCAGCACCAGGCATTGTCCGGTGAGGTTGCGCGCCACCGGCGAGACCAGGAAGGCGGTCGTGCCGGCCAGTTCGTCCATGCCGATGAACACACCCTTGGGCATCGGCTTGAGCATCACCTGCGAGACGACGTCTTCCTCGGAGATGCCACGGGTGCGTGCCTGGGCGGCGATCTGGCTGTCCACCAGCGGGGTTCTGACGTAGCTGGGGCAGATGGTGTTGATGGTGATGTCGGTGTCGGCGGTCTCCAGCGCCACCACCTTGGAGAAACCCACCAGGCCGTGCTTGGCCGCCACATAGGCGCTCTTGTACGGGCTGGCGACCAGCGCATGGATGCTGCCGATGTTGACGATGCGCCCGAAGCCGCGCTCGCGCATGCCCGGCAGCACCGCGCGGGTCAGCCGCGCCACCCCGACCAGCATCACCTGCACCAGGAAATCCCATTTCTCCATCGGGAACTCCTCCAGTGGCGAGACGTGCTGCAGGCCGGCGTTGTTCACCAGCACCTCGACGGGTCGCGACACCGCAGCCAGCGCCTGGGCGACGCTGTCGCCGGAGGACACGTCCAGCGCCACCGCCTCGGCCGAGCCACCGTCACCGCGGATCGCTGCAGCCACCTCGCCGGCCGCATCGGCGCACAGGTCGCTGACGACCAGGTGGTGGCCGGCGGCGGCCAGTTCGCGGGCGATGCCGGCGCCGATGCCGCTTGCCGCGCCGGTGACGAGGATGGTGCGCATTGGGGGCTCCGCGGTGGCTGACGCGGCCAGCTTAGCAAGCGGCCCGGGGCGGGGTGGGCATGCGCACCCGGCGTGCACGCCGGCCCGGTATCCTGACCGCGGACCCCACCGGCGCTTTTCGCATGCCCCGCCATTTCTCGATGTTGCGCGACTTCCAGCTGGCCGACTGGTTCACCCTGGCCAATGCCTTCTGTGGCACCGGCGCCGTGTTCGCGGCGATGCGCTTCCTGCAGGACGGGCGCACCGGCGACCTGCTCGCCGGCATGGCGCTGATCCCGCTGGCGTTCATCTTCGATGCACTGGACGGGCGGGTCGCGCGCTGGCGCAAGTCCGCTTCCACCCTCGGCCGGGAGCTGGATTCGCTGGCCGACGTGATCTCCTTCGGGCTGGCGCCGGCGGCCCTGGCCTACGCCTGCGGCATGCAGGGCGGCTGGGACTGGCTGGTGCTGTCGTATTTCGTCGGTTGCGGCGTGAGCCGCCTGGCGCGCTACAACGTTACCGCCGAGCAGCTTTCCGGTGGCGAGGACAAGGTGAAGTTCTTCGAGGGCACGCCGATCCCCACCAGCCTGGTGCTGGTGGTGGTGCTGGCGGTCGCGGCCATGCAGGGGCGCATTGGCGATGCGCTGTGGTTGGGGCAATGGCAGCTCGGTCCATGGCAGCTGCATCCGCTGGTGCTGCTGTTCGCCCTGTCCGGCTCGCTGATGATCAGCAAGACCATCCGCATCCCCAAGCCCTGAGCCGCTTGGGCGGCAGGGCCCGCTGCTAGAATCGGGACGCCCCCCACCCGGAGTGCCCATGGCCAACGCACCTTCGCCCGGCGACATCGAATCCCTGGCGCGCCAGTACTGGGATGCCTGGGGTGGCCTGTCCGGAACCGGCCAGACCGCCAGCCCCTGGGCCGCGATGGGCGTACCGACGTCGGCGGGCCTGGGCGAGCCCACCGCGCTGGACTGGTATGCGCGCATGCAGCAACTGGCCGCGCAGTTCGCCAATGGTGGCAGCAGTGCCGACATCGGTACGGCCTGGCGCAACCTGCTCGGTGGAACCGGCGGCAATCCGTTTGCCAGCGTGCTGCCCGGTGCTGCCGGGCTGGGCGCGATGGGCGGCGCCTGGCCCGAACAGGTGCGTCCGTTCGTCGAGGCGCTCCTGCGTCCGATGCGCCAACAGGCCACCGACTGGCTCGGCCAGCCGGGCCTCGGGCCCGGGCGCGAGCACCAGCAGCGGCTGCAGGCGCTGGCCCGGGCGTGGCAGGAGTGGGAAGAGCACCACGAAGCGTACGCCTCGCTGCTGTCCAGCATCGGCCAGGATGCGTTCGCCCGTTTCGAGCGGCTGCTGGTGCAGCACGAGAGCCCCGAGAAGCGCCTGACCACGGCCCGTGCACTGTTCGACCTGTGGATCGACGCGGCCGAGGAAGCCTGGGCTGAAGCGGCCCTGTCGGAGGATTACCAGCAGCGCGCCGCGGCGATGACCAACGCGCTCATGCGCGTGCGCCTGCGGCTGCAGGACGAGGTGGAGCGGATGGGTGGACTGCTTGGCCTGCCCGGACGGACCGAACTGGACGCGCTGCACCGCAAGGTCGCTGCGCTGGAGCGCAGCGTGCACGCCCTGCGTCGGGCGGCCGGCCTGCCGGGCACCGGCACCGAGCCGGCCGGAGCGGCCGGGAAGGAAAAGGGCAGGCGCAAGGCACCGCCGCCCGCGCCGCCCCGTGGCCCGGACGCTGCCGCAGCCGGATCGACCGCGGTGGAAGGGCGGAAGGGGCCGGCCGCACCTGCGGTCACGGCAACGCCACGCGCCGGCAAGCCGGCCAAGGCCGCCGCGGGCGAGGCGCCGCGCGAGCAGGCCCCTGCGAAGGCCCGGTCCAGCGCTGCCACGGACGTCAGGAAGGCGCCGCGAGGCCCCCGCAAGGCCGCCGCCCCGTCTGCCCAGGCGAAGGCGCCCGGGCGCGGCCGGGCGGCAAAGCCGCCGGCCGCAGCCGGCTCCGGGTCGGCCACGGCGCCTGCTCCCGGCACCCGGGCCGCGGGCAAGCGCCCGTCCAAGCCTGCCGACGCCGGCTCAGCGGCGCGGCGTGGCGCCAAGGACGACGCGGGACAGGTGGTGTCGATGCGCGAATGGGTCAGCCGCAACACGCCCGGAACCGGTGAGCGCGGCCGCGGGAGGCGCAGTCGATGAGCGCAGGCACCGGTCCCCTGCAGTTCGATCCGCTCGCCCTGGCGCAGGAGACCATCCAGTTCCAGAAGCGGCTTGCCCAAGGCCTGCGCGTGCTTGGCCAGGTCGGCGAGGTCGACTATGGCGCCACGGAGCGGCAGGAGGTCTGGCGTGACGGCAAGACCGTCCTCTACCGCTTCGTCGGCGAGCGCGCGGCGCACGGGCCGGCCGTGTTGATCGTCTACGCGCTGGTCAACCGCCCCTACATGGTCGACCTGCAGGCCGACCGCTCCCTGGTGCGCGGCCTGTTGGCGCTGGGGCTGGACGTGTACGTGATCGACTGGGGCTACCCGGACCGCTCCGACCGCTACCTCACGCTCGAGGACTACATCGACCGCTTCATCGATGGCGCGGTCGACCACCTGGCCGCCAGCACCGGCCAGCCGGTGAACCTGCTGGGCGTGTGCCAGGGCGGCGCCTTCTCGCTGTGCTACAGCGCACTGCACCCGGAAAAGGTCCGCAACCTGATCACCATGGTCACCCCGGTGGATTTCCAGACCCCGGACAACATGCTGTCCGGCTGGGTGCGCGGCCTGGACGTGGACCTGTTCGTCGACGCGCTCGGCAACATCCCGGCCGACCTGATGAATGCCAGCTACCTGATGCTCAAGCCGTTCCGGCTCAACCTGCAGAAGTACGTGGGCCTGGTGGACGCATTGGAGGATCCGAAGGCGGTGGAGGATTTCCTGCGCATGGAGAAGTGGATCTTCGACTCGCCCGACCAGGCCGGCGAAGCCTTCCGCGAGTTCGTCAAGCAGTTCTACCAGGGCAACGCGTTCGTCAATGGCACCGCGCGCATCGGCGAGCGGAAGGTGGACCTGGGCTTCGTCGACATGCCCGTGCTGAACATCTACGCCGAGCAGGACCACCTGGTACCCCCGGGCGCCTCGCGCGCGCTGGGCGGGCTGGTGGGCACTTCGGACTACACCGAGCTGGGCTTCCGCGGCGGCCATATCGGGCTGTATGTGTCCAGCCGGGCCCAGCGCGAGGTGCCGGCGGCGATCGAGCGCTGGCTCGCCGCGCGCCAGGGCTGAGGCATGGCGGTGCGCTCCGTCCCGTTGGCCGGCGTGGCGCTGGCGCTGGTGCTGGCGATGCCCGATGCGGCCGATGCCGGCGCCCACGGTGGCGGTGCCGATGCGCAGATCAGGGGGCTGATCGCGGCCCTGGGCGAATCCGGATGCCGGTTCCAGCGAAATGGCCGCTGGTACGCCGCCGACGCTGCCCGTGCGCACCTGCAACGCAAGTACGACATCGCCCGCCGCCGGGGCATGACCGGCGATGCGGAAGCCTTCATCGAGCAGGCCGCCAGCCGCAGCAGCGTCACCGGGCGTGCCTACCGGGTCGCCTGTCCGGGCCAACCGGAACAAGACGCCGGTGACTGGCTCCGGGACGAGCTCTCGCGACGGCACGGCGACCGGCGCCAGCGCTAGACTCGGGCCAGGTGCCCACAGGAGCCGGCCATGAACGCGACTTCCCCAAGCGGGCTCGCCCGCTCGCTCGACGACCGCATGATCGCCGGTGTGATGGGCGGCATCGCCCGCCGTTTCCGCTGGAGCTCCACCTGGCTGCGGATCCTGTATGTCGTCGGTTCGATCCTGTCGGCCGCTTTCCCGGGACTGCTGGTCTACCTGGTCCTGTGGCTGCTGCTTCCAGCCGAATCGGACTGAGGGCCGTCGTGCGCGGCGTGCTGGTGGCGGTGGCGCGGGTGGCCGGGGTGGCCTGGGCCCTGCCATGGAGCCTGGCGGGCCTGCTGGCCGGGCTGGCGGGCATGCTGGGCGGCGCGCGACCGGTCGCCAGCCGACGCGACCTGGCCCTGGTGTTCGTGCACTGGCCATGGGGGCCGGGCGGGGCGATGACCCTGGGCAACGTGGTGCTGGCCACCGGGCCGCACCTGGACACCCGCTGCACGACCTACGAGCACCGCGCCGGCTGGTGCCGGCATCCCCAGGTGCGGCTGGGTGACCATGAGCGCGCCCACGTCTACCAGTACATGCTGCTCGGGCCGCTGTTCGTCCCGCTCTATTTCCTGTGTGGCGGAATCTCCGTGCGCAACCCGCTGGAGCGGGCTGCCGACCACTACGCCCTGCACGGGCACGGCTGGTGGCCCTGGCGGTGGCCGCGTGGGCCGCAATCCTCCTGAAACCTGACTGTCGTCGCTGCTAAACACGGCGCGCCTACATTGGTTGCACGGGTTCCTAACGGCCTGCCGGCCACAATTGCGCGGCTGGTCAACAAGAACAAGAAGAGGAAACGGCCATGTCGATCGTCCTGTACGTGGGTGGCAGCAAGGATGGCACCCGCGGCTTCATCCCGATGGGGTTCACCAAGACGATGCGCGAGACCGTCGAATACGGTCGCGAGATCTATGTCGAGCGCATGGTGCGCCTGGCCCGTTACGGGACCGTGCGGATCATGGCGCTGGAGACCCTGTGCGAGGACCTGGTGGCCCGGTTTGCGATCCGCCACTACGAAGCGGCCGCCAGCGCGGCCTGATCCCGGCGCGCGAGGCGCGACCTCACCCGACGTGCGAAGGCCCGCGATGCGGGCCTTCACCATCTGGACGCGGTCCATCCGGGACGCGCCCCGGTCCAGTCCGTCCGTGGCCGGTGCCGGACATGCGCTGCCCGGAAGGCCGCGCCCGTGGTGGACCGGGCCGGGTGCCGCGCCGCGTCCAGGGATCTGGCGGTTCCGCCTGCGCAATCGGTTTGCGGGGCAGCGCGTGGGCCGGCCCGCGTCCGCTATACTGCGCGCCCGCGCCGAAGTGGCGGAATGGTAGACGCAGCGGACTCAAAATCCGCCGGTAGCGATATCGTGTGGGTTCGAGTCCCACCTTCGGCACCAGATCGACGACAAGCGCCCCGCGGCCCCTGGCTTCGGGGCGTTCGTGTATCCGGCGCAACACCGGCCGTCGGCCGGGTCGGCGCGGCTCAGAGCGAGGCGAGGAAGCCCGCCACGGCCGGTCCGAAGCGGTCGAAATCCACCAGGAACGCGTCGTGTCCCTGTGGCGAGTCGGTGCCGATGAACTGCGCGTCGGCACCGCCCTGCGCAAGGCCCTCGGCGACCTCCTGCTGCTGCTGCACGGGGAACAGGATGTCGGTGGCGGCGCCGATGGCCAATGCCCTGTCCAGACGGATCCGCGCCAGGCCGGCGAGTACGTCGCCGGCGCCGTACTCGGCCACGTCGAACCAGTCCATGGAGCGGCTCAGGTACAGGTAGCAGTTGGGGTCGTAGCGGCGCACGAAGCGGCGGGCGTGGCCCTCGAGATAGCTCTCGACCTGGAACTCCAGGCCGAACGGATCCTCCTCGCTGGCCCCGGCGGCGAATGGCGAGGACTGGTCGAGCCGCACCCGCCCGAAGCGACCGTCCCACTCCAGCGCCGACCGGTAGGTGATCACGCCCAGCTTGCGTGCGATGCGCATCCCCGATTCGGGGTAATGGTCGTGGTCGTAGGCGCCGCCGTTCCAGGCCGGGTCCAGGCGGATCGCCTCGCGCTGCAGCGAGCGCACGGCGATGGAGAACGGCAGGGCGCGCGCGCTGCCGGAGATGTTGACGTGGCTGCGGGCGATGCCCGGGTGCCGCAGCAGCAAGGCCAGTGCGGTCATGCCGCCCATGGAGTTGCCGATCACGCAGGCCAGCTGCCCGATGCCCAGGCCGCGCACCACCGAGGCGGCGGCATCTGCCACGTCCTCGATCGACAGCTCGGGGAAGGAGAGGCGGTAAGGCTCGCCGGTCGCCGGATCGACCGAGGCCGGTCCGGTGGACCCCTTGCAGCTGCCCAGGGCGTTGACGCAGATGACGTACCAGCGGTCCGTGTCCACCGCCTTGCCCGGGCCGAGCATGGCTTCCCACCAGCCGGGCGACGGGTCGTGCGGTCCGGAGGCGGCGTGGGCGTCGGGCGAGAGCCCGGTCAGCACCAGCACCGCGTTGCCGCCGTCGGCGTCCAGCGTGCCCCAGGTCTCGTAGGCCACGCGCGCGCCGTGCAGCGCGCCACCGCGCTTCATCGGGAACGGCGAAGGCAGCGCGTGGAAACGGCTGCCCGGCGGGATGAACTCGTACGCGGAGGCCTGTGGCATAGGCGGCGCAGTGTAACGGCATCACCGCACCGGCGGGGTCGCCGGTGACGGGTGAAACGATCCGTGCCGGTGCGCCCAGCTGCCGGTGCGGCCGGTGCGGCCGGTGCGGGCCGCCGCACCGTTCAGGGCGAGGGCGTGCCGATCACCAGCTCGACCGCGCCGTCGCGCGGCAGCTTCACCCGCACCGGCGCGGACTCCAGGTCGCCGGCGCTGCGATCGGCGGTGCCGCCAGCGGAGATGCGTGCCAGCACCTCCACTTCTTCCAGCGCGGACAGCTTCAGCGTCGGCATGGGGCTGTCGCCGTCATCCAGCAGCACTTCCAGCGGCAGGTCCTGCAGGCGATGGCGTTCGACCGCCACCGGCATCGGCGGCCCCCCCGGCATGCGGGCCAGCACGAACACCGTCGCATTGCCGTCCAGGCGGACGCGTGCGGCGAATTCCGGATCCAGCGACACGCGCACCGCCAGGCCATCGCCGGCCGCCGCCGGCGCGCCGGCCAGCGGCGCCAGGCCGGCGTCGGTGCGGGCGGCGTCGATCTGTTCGCGCAGGCTGCGCGCGGTCGCCGCGTCCACGCCTGGGAGCAGGGCCTCCCAGGTGGCCGCGGCCTCGGCCGCCTTGCCGGCCTGGCGCTGGGCCACGCCGATGAACCAGCCGGCGCGGGCATGGTCCGGCCGGACCTGCCGGGCGCGCTCGAGCCAGGCCATGGCCTGGCCGTCGAACTGCCGCTGGGGGTGGGCGCGGGCGCGGGCCTCGGCGGCGTCCACCAGCAGGTCCGGCTCGTCCGGCGCCAGCTCCAGGGCGCGCGCATAGGCATCGCGCGCCGCCGGGGCATCGCCCATGGCCGCGTGCGAGCGCGCCAGCAAGGCCCAGCCTTCCGGCTGGTCGGGGTTGCGCTCCAGTTCGGCCGCCAGCCGGGTCACCGCTTCCTCCAGGCTCTGCGGCTCGTCGGCCGGCGTGGACGCCTGGCGCAGCGCCTCCGGCGTTCCCACCATCAGGTACAGGGCCAGGGTGCCGGCGCACAGCGCCACCACGCCGGCGGCGACGGCGCCGCGGCGCGCCAGCGGGCGCAGCACCCATGCCGACACCGCCAGCACGAGGGCCAGCGAGACCGCGCCGAACAGCAGGACCGGGTTGCTCACCATTCTTGCTCCGTGGGGGTGTCCTCGTCGCGCGGCACGGCCTGCGCCCTGCGGCGCACGATGGCCCACACCACCGCGCCGCCGGCCAGCAGGATCAGCCCCGGGCCGAACCACAGCAGCCAGGTATGGCGCGACACCTCCGGCCGGTACAGCACGAACTCGCCATAACGGTCGACCAGGTGGCGCTTGATCTGCGCATCGTCCAGGCCCCTGCGCATCAGCGACAGCACCTCGCGGCGCATGTCGTGCGCGATCTGCGCATTGGAGTCGGCCAGCGACTGGTTCTGGCACATCACGCAGCGCAGCTCGGCGGTCAGGGCGCGGAAGCGCGTTTCCTCGGCGCGGTCGGCGAAGGCCAGCGGCGCCGCGTCGCCGACCGCCTGTGCCGCGGCGGCGTGGACCGCGCCAGCACCCAGCAGCAGCACCAGCAGCAGGCGCAGCACGCCCGCGGTGGCGCGCCCGGCGCGTCGCGCAGCCGCCGCGCGCGCGTTCATCGCGCCTGCTCCACCTGCTCCAGGACCGGCAGCAGCTGGCTGGCGAGCACCTCTTCGGTCAACGGGCCGGTGTGCTTCCAGCGCACGATGCCGCTGCCGTCCACCAGGAACGTCTCCGGCGCGCCGGCCACGCCCCAGTCCAGCGCGTAGCGACCCTCGTAGTCGGCCAGCACCACGAAGAACGGGTTGCCGTAGCGTTCCAGCCAGCGCAGCGCGTCTTCCGGCTCGTCCTTCCAGTTGTAGCCCACCACGCGCACGCGCCGGCTCTCGGCGAAGCGGGTGAGCACCGGGTGCTCGTCGCGGCAGGCGGCGCACCAGCTGCCCCACACGTTGAGCACGTACGGCGCGCCGCGCAGGTCGGCCGCGCCCATGCGCACCGACGGATCGTGCAGCACCGGCAGCACGAACTCGGGCGCGGGGCGGTTGAGCAGGGCCGAGGGCAGCACGTCGCGGTCGGCATCGCCCGAGCGCATCACGCCATGCAGCATCAGCCCCAGCAGGCCGACGAAGAACAGGGCGCCAAGCACCACGGCGACCAGGGGCAGGCCCTGCGGCTTGCGGGGAGTGTTCATGCGGTCTTGTTCTCCTTGCCGGTGCGACGGAAGCGGCGGTCGCCGGCGGCCACCAGGCCACCGAGCGCCATCAGCGCCGCGCCGGCCCAGATCCAGCGGACGAACGGCTTGAGGTGCACGCGCACCGCCCAGGCGCCATCGCCCAGCGCCTCGCCCAGGGCCACGTAGACATCGCCGGTGAAACCGGGCCGGATCGCCGCCTCGGTCATCACCTGCCCGCCACTGGCATAGGCGCGCTTTTCCGGGTGCAGCAGCACCACCGGCCTGCCATCGCGCAGCACCTGCACGTGGCCGCGGTCGGCCACGTAGTTGGGGCCCTGCAGCTGGTCCACGCCCTGGAAGCGGAACGCATACGGTCCCACCTGCAGCGACTGGCCCGGCCTGAGCGCGACCTCGCGCTGGACGTTCTGCGCCTCCACCAGCAGCGCGCCGGCCAGGAACACCGCCACGCCCAGGTGCGCCAGCACCATGCCCCACATCTCGGCGGTCATGCGCCCGCTGTTGCGCAGGCGTGCCCAGGCGAAGCGCAGGGTGCCCAGGGCCACCCAGGCGGCGCCGGCCACGCCGGCGGCGGTCTTCCACGGGCCCTGCGGCGCGGTGAAGTACGCGGCCACGCCCAGGCCGCAGGCCACGCCCAGCCATGGCAGCAGCATCGCCGCGACCTTGGAGGGCTGGTCGCGCTGCCAGCGCGTGAGCGGGCCGAACGGCACCAGCGCCACCAGCGGCGCCATCAGCACCACGAACAGCAGGCCGAAGTAGGGCGGGCCGACGGAGATCTTGCCCATGTCCAGGGCGTCGGCGATCAGCGGGTACAGGGTGCCCAGCAGGATCATCGCGCAGGTGCTGGCCAGCAGCAGGTTGTTGAGCAGCAGCAGGGTCTCGCGCGAGGCCGGCTGGAACCCGGCGCCCGGGTCCAGGCGGCCGGCGCGCAGCGCGTACAGCAGCAGCGACCCGCCGATCACCAGGGCCAGGAACACCAGGATGAACAGGCCGCGCGAGGGGTCGGAGGCGAAGGCGTGCACGCTGGTCAGCACGCCGGAGCGGACCAGGAAGGTGCCCATCAGCGACAGCGAGAACGAGGCGATCGCCAGCAGCAGGGTCCAGCCGGCGAAGCTGCCGCGCTTCTCGGTCACCGCCTGGGAGTGGATCAGGGCCGCGCCCACCAGCCACGGCATGAAGGCCGCGTTCTCCACCGGGTCCCAGAACCACCAGCCGCCCCAGCCGAGCTCGTAGTACGCCCACCAGCTGCCCAGGGCGATGCCCACGGTCAGGAAAGCCCAGGCCACGTTGGTCCAGGGCCGCACCCAGCGCAGCCAGCGGGCGTCGATGCGGCCGTCCAGCAGGGCGGCGATGGCGAAGGCGAACGGCACCGAGAAGCCGGCCCAGCCGATGTACTGCATCGGCGGGTGGATGATCATCCCAGGGTCCTGCAGCAGCGGGTTGAGGTCCCGCCCCTCCAGCGGCGCCGGCAGCAGCCGGTCGAACGGGTTGGAGGTGAAGATCAGGAACGCGAGGAAGCCGAAGCTGACGATGCCCAGCACGCCCAGTACGCGCGCCACCACCGGCTCGGGCAGGCCGCGCGACAGCGCGGCCACCAGCGCGTTCCACGCCACCAGGATCAGCGTCCACAGCAGCAGCGAACCCTCGTGCGAACCCCACACCGCCGTATAGCGGTAGACCATCGGCAGCACGGTGTTGGAGTTGGTGGCCACGTAGCGCACCGAGAAGTCCTGGGCGACGAAGGCCCAGGTCAGCACCGCGTAGGCGGCCACCAGCAGCGCCAGCTGCGCATACCCGGCCGGGCGGGCGACGCCCATCAGCGCGGCACTGCCACGGTGCGCGCCGGCCAGCGGGAGGACGGCCTGGACCGCGGCCAGCAGCAACGCCAGGAGCAGCAGCACCTGGCCGAGTTCAGGAAGCATGGGTGTTTCCGGTGTTGCGGCGCGCGTCTGCGCGGGTCGGGGCCGTCACTGCGTGGATCCGGGGGGTGGCGCCTGCACGTCGTGCTTCTGGTGCGCGACGCCCATCTTGTCGGCCACTTCCTTGGGCATGTAGTTCTCGTCGTGCTTGGCCAGGACGTTCTCGGCCACGAAGGCGCCGCCCTCCATGCGCCCGGTCGCCACCACCGCCTGGCCTTCGCGGAACAGGTCCGGGAGGATGCCGGTGTAGCGGACCTGCAGCTGGGCGTCGCCGTCGGTGACCCGGAAGCTGGATTCCATCGATCCGGCCGGGCGCTGGAAGGAGTCCTTCTCGACCATGCCGCCGAGGCGGAAACGGGCCTGCCCGGACGCGACCTCGGCGCCGGCCTGGCCGCCCAGCACCTCGGCCGGGGTGTAGAGGTAGGCGACGTTGCGCTGCAACGCCATGGCGACCAGGGTGGTGGCCAGGCCGGAGGCCAGCACCAGCACGAGGACCAGCAGCAGCCGGCGGCGACGTTGCGGATTCATCGGCTCAACTCCACGTCCGGGGCGGGGCGCCCGGAGGGCTTACGGTCTCGGCGCGCGCGCAGGCGCACGGCGCGCAACTGGCGCCGGACCTGCAGCCGCGGGGCCAGGAAATCCCACAGGAAGACGGCGGCGAACACCGCGTAGGCGCCGATCACGTAGGGCAGGTAGCTCATGCGTCGCCCCCGGCCAGCCGGCGCACCCAGTCCTTGCCGGCCTCGCGGCGCAGGTTGTCGGCGCGGGCGCGGTCCAGCAGCGAGCCGGCGAACCAGAACTTGGTGCCGGCCACCATCCACCACAGCGGGGCGATCATGCTCGGGTCCATGCTGGACTGGCCGAACACGCGGATGGTCTGGCCCTGGTGCAGCGAGTCCCACCATTCCACCGAGTAGCGGATCACCGGCAGCAGGGCCACGCCGACGATGGCCAGCAGGCCGGCGGCCCGGGCCGAGGCGCGGCGGTCGTCACCGGCGTGGTACAGGCCGATCACGCCCAGGTACAGGAACAGCAGGATCAGCTCGGTGGTCAGGCGCGGGTCCCAGTCCCACCAGGTGCCCCACATCGGCTTGCCCCAGATCGAGCCGGTGGCCAGGGTGATCACGGTGAAACCGGCCCCGATCGGCGCGCAGGCCATGGCCAGGATCTCGCACAGCTTGATCCGCCAGACCAGGGCGATGACCGCGTAGAAGGCCATCAGGCCGAACACGAACATGCTCATCCAGGCCGCCGGCACATGGATGTAGAGGATCCGCGCGCTGTCGCCCTGCTGGTAGTCGGCCGGGACCACGAACAGCGCCTGCCACATGCCGACGCCCATCACCAGCAGCGCCGCCAGCCACGCCCACGGGGCCCAGCGCGCGGCGAAGCGGTCGAAATACGGCGGTGAGCCGAGGAGGTGGAACCAGCGGATCACCGGGTTCATGGAAGGAGTCACGTCGCTCGCGGTTGGCGCCGGAAGGTCTGCGACCGTCCGGACAGGCTCGTTCCAAGCATTTTTCCAGACTGGGCCCGATGGGCCAAGCCGGATGCATGGACAAAATGTCCACCCCCCGGTCCTTGCGCGGCTGCGCGGCGGGACGGTCCGTATCAGGGCGTGATGCTGCGGCCCCGGGCGCCATTCTGCCTTGATCAGGCGCAAGGCGCGCGCTTCATCCCTGGGCGATGCGGATCGCCGCCGCTGCCGCCAGCGGTGCCAGCACTGCACTGGCGACCAGTCCGGCCGCCATCAGCAGCAGCGCGCCACTGGCATCCAGGCCCTGGGCGCTGGCGGCGACGCTGCCGGCGCCAAACACCAGCACCGGCACGTACAGCGGCAGTGCCAGCAGCGCCACCAGGATGCCGGAACGCTTCAGGCCGACCGTCAGCGCCGCCACCACCGCGCCCAGCAGGCTCAGTACCGGCGTGCCCAGCAGCAGGGTCAGCATCAGCATCGGCAGCTGCGCGCGCGGCAGGTACAGGAATTCGCCCAGCACCGGCACCACCAGCAGCAGCGGCACGGTGGTGGTCAGCCAGTGGCCGAAGGTGCGCACCGCCACCAGCCAGGCCAGCGGCACCGGCGCCAGCAGCCACTGCTCCAGCGAGCCGTCCTCGGCGTCGCCACGGAACAGGCTGTCCAGCGACAGCAGCCCGGCCAGCAGCACCGCCACCCAGATGGCGTAGGGCGCGACGTGGTCGCGCAGCAACTCGCGCCCGCCGCCCATGGCCAGGGCGAACATCACCACCACCAGCAGGGCGAACAGCGCCGGCTGCAGGGCATCGCCGCGGCGTCGCCAGACCAGGCGCAGGTCGCGACGCAGCAGGGCGACGGCCGACTGGCGCAGGCCCGGCGCGCTCACGCGGTGGCTCCCAGTTCCAGCATGCGGGTGCGCACCGGCGGTGCGGCGTACGCGCCATGGGTGGTGACCAGGGCCGCGCCGCCGCCTCGCAGGTGCGCGGAGATCATCCGGTTGACCAGGTTGATGCCCTCCAGGTCCAGGTTGGCGTAGGGCTCGTCCAGCAGCCACAGCGGCGCCGGCGAAAGCCACAGCCGGGCCAGGGTGACGCGCTTCTTCTGTCCGGCCGACAGCTGTCGGGCCGGGGCATCCTCGTACCCGGCCATGCCCGCCACCTCCAGCGCCGGGCCGATCGCCTGGCCTTCGCGGCGGCCGTGCAGGCCACACAGGAACGCCAGGTTTTCCAGCACCGTCAGCTCGCCCTTCAGTGCCGGCAGGTGGCCGAGGTAGGCCACGGCACGGGCGCGAAGGTCGGGAGCGGCGGGCCTGCCCTGGATCAGGATCCGGCCCGCGTCCGCCCGCAGCAGCCCGGCCAGCACCCGCAGCAGGGTGGTCTTGCCCGAGCCGTTGCCGCCCTGGACCAGCAGCGCCTCGTTGGCATCGACCGCGAAATCGAGCGGGCCGAACACCGGCTCCTCGTTGCGGGCGAACGCCAGGCCCTGGGCGGCCAGCAGGGGAGCGTGGGCGGAGTCGGTCATCGGCGCGCATTGTAGCGGTGGCCGTGCGTGGACGCCGGACTTCGCCATCGGCGCGCGGGCCCATCCCGCCGGGGGCTGGCAGAGCCGCGTCCGGGAAGCGGGAGCGAGCGGTTCTCCGGCCGCGCGCAGGGCGTTGGCCTGCGCCGACTGGCACCCGCTCAGGCTGGGCCGGGCTGCCTGTGGCGCGCCACCAGCTCGACCACGGACAACACCAGGCCATGGCCCGCCATCGCCACCGTCCACCAGATCGTCGGCCACTTCATGATCGCGAGGTCACCCGTGCCCAGCCCGATGCCGGCGAACACCAGCATCCCGAACAGGTAGCCGGCCAGGTGGATGAGGACCGACAGGCGGAGGGCGTCGCGTTCCTTCGCCTTCCCGGCGCGCGCGGCTTGCGCGGCCTCCGCCTCCCGGTCGACGGTCAGTGCCCGCACGTCGACGCCGAACGCGGCCGCCAGCGCCATCACCGATTCGCGCGCGGCCTTCTCGCCGTTCTCGATCCGCTGCACCGTCCTCAGGCTGAGGCCGGCTGCCTCGGCCAGGTGTTCCTGGGACCAGCCCCGCCCGTCGCGGAAACCCCTGACCAGTGCCCCGTCCACGTGGATCTGCATCGCGTCGTCCCTGTCGGCACCGGTCTTCCCGGCGCCTCCCAGAGTGCCGCATGGCCGCCGCTTTGCAACGACAGCGATGCGCTACCGGGCCGCCAGCAGGACGACAGTGCCGTGCCAGGCAGCGGCCGCTGGCCGCGGACCACGCCTCCGCGGTCCGCAGCACCACTCAGGAGGAAGCCGGCGCCACCCGGTCCACCGGGCCGGCGCCGCAAGGCGGGTGGACGGGCCCGGGCCGGGCCCGGTACATGCGCAGCCGCACCGGCTCCCGGGCGTTCCAGTGCAGCAGGCCGGCCTGGCCGTAGCGCCTGCCCGGCATTGGCGCCGGCCGGGTCGAGGCTTCCGACAGCCAGCCACGCTCCTCGCGGCGGCCGCCGGCATCGGTGGCGATCGCGCGCATCGCCGGCCCGCCGAGCGCGTCCAGGTTGGTGCGGGGCGGCGTTGGCGGTGGCGTTCTGGTCCTCCGTGCGGGGAAGCGGCTGCGGGTTCCAGACGGTGATGAGGGTCAGGCGCAGGCTGCCTGCGGTGCGCCCGACGGCCTGGACGGGCGCCGCCGGCGCGGCCGGCCTATCGCAAGCGACAGCCGGCGGCCGTCATGCAGGCGCACGCGGTAGCGTGCGGCGAGGTAGGCATGGAGCAGTGCGACCATTGCCGGTGCGGCGCCGGGAATGCTGTTTTCCGCCATCTCCCCATCTTCGCCGGCCATCGCCTTTGCGTACACTCCCGGCTCCCCACCGCACGCCGGAACCACGATGCCGCTGCAGATCCCGCCGACCAAGCTGCCCCGGGTGGGCACCACCATCTTCACCGTGATGTCGCAGATGGCCGCCGAGCACGGTGCGGTGAACCTCGGCCAGGGTTTCCCGGACTTCCCCGTGCCGCAGCGGCTGGTGGACGAACTGGACGCGGCCATGCGCGCCGGGCACAACCAGTATTCACCGATGACCGGTGCGGCGGTGCTGCGCGAGGCGATCGCGGGCAAGGCCCAGCGCTGCTACGGCGCCGAGGTCAATCCGGAGACCGAGGTCACCGTGACCAGCGGCGCGACCGAGGCGATCTTCAATGCGATCCACGCCGTTGTGCGCGCCGGCGAGGAGGTGGTCGTGCTCGACCCGGCCTACGACTGCTACGAGCCGGCGATCGAGCTTGCCGGCGCGCGTGCGGTGCACGTGCCACTGGACCCGGCCACCTTCGCGGTGGACTGGGACCGGGTGCGCGCGGCGATCACCCCGCGCACCCGCCTGCTGATGGTCAACAGCCCGCACAACCCGTCCGGGGCGATGTTCGGCGCCGGCGACATGCAGGCGCTGGCGGCGCTGCTGGAAGGCACCGACATCCTGCTGCTGTCCGACGAGGTGTACGAGCACATCGTGTTCGACGGGCGCCGCCACGAGTCGGTGCTGCGCTGGCCGCAGCTGCGCCAGCGCGCCTTCGTGGTGTCGAGCTTCGGCAAGACCTACCACTGCACCGGCTGGAAGGTGGGCTATGCGATCGCCCCGCCGGCGCTGAGTGCGGAGTTCCGCAAGGTCCACCAGTACAACGTGTTCTGCACCTTCGCCCCGGCCCAGTACGCGTTCGCGGCGATGATCCGCGACGAACCCGCACACGACGAGCAACTGGGGGCCTTCTACCAGGCCAAGCGCGACCGTTTCCGCGGGCAGCTGCTGGGCACCCGCCTCAAGCCCCTGCCGGTGCCCGGCGGTTACTTCCAGCTGGTGGACTACTCGGATGTGAGCGACCTGCCGGACCACGAATTCGCCAGGTGGCTGACGGTGGAGAAGGGCGTGGCAGCGATCCCGCTGTCGCCGTTCTACGAAAGCCCGCCGCCGGGGCAGCGCCTGGTGCGGCTGTGCTTCGCCAAGAACGAAGCGACGCTGGACGCGGCGATCGAACGGCTGCGTCGGCTGTAGGAGGCTTCATCCCGCGCCGTGGGGCGCGATGGCAATGCACGCAGCCGGATGGACCGGGTGCACCTTGGGGGCACGCGGACCAGGCCTTGCAGCGGGTGCGCACGCTGCCGGCGATGCGCGCCCGGTGGGGCTGGCCGGCTGCGCTGCCGGCGCCGGGATGCTGCGACACCGGCCCACCCAGCCGCGCCGGAGCTCCGCCGCGCTCGCCGCGCGCGCGGGCGCCCGTGCCGGCCCTGCGGCTGGGCTATGCGGTGGCTATGGCCCCGGAACGGTGGCCGGCGTCCGCCCGCGATCTTCGTGGCGGGCCTGCTGGCGCCGGCCGGCTCGCTGGGCACCGGCCTGCGCGGCGCTCGCGCGAGCGCCCGCAGGCCGGGTAGCCTAGCCCGCCATCCCTTCGCCACACGGGCACGACGCACATGCAGGATCTCCGCATTTCCCTGGTCCAGGGCGACACCCGCTGGCACGATCCGGCCGCCAACCGCGGCTATTACGGCGACCTGGTCGCGCCGCTGGCCGGCAGCACCGACCTGGTAGTGCTGCCGGAAACGTTCACCAGCGGCTTCTCCAACGACGCGATCGAGCGCGCCGAAGGCATGGACGGCCCGACCGTGGAATGGATCCGCGGGCAGGCACGCTCGCTGGGTGCGGCGGTCACCGGCAGCGTGCAGCTGCGCGTGGGCGAGGCCGTGTTCAACCGGCTGCTGTGGGCGACGCCCGACGGCGGCGTGGCCCATTACGACAAGCGTCACCTGTTCCGCTACGCCGGCGAGCACACGCGCTATGCACCGGGCCGCGGGCGCCTGACGGTGGAGTGGAAGGGCTGGCGGATCAATCCGCAGGTCTGCTACGACCTGCGCTTCCCGGTGTTCTGCCGCAACCGGCATGGCGTGGAGCGCGCAGGCGGGATGGATTTCGACCTGCAGCTGTTCGTGGCCAACTGGCCGGCGCCGCGCGCGCATGCATGGCAGACGCTGCTGCGCGCGCGTGCGATCGAGAACCTGTGCTACGTGGTCGGCGTGAACCGCGTCGGCCGCGACGGCAACGGGCTGGACTACGACGGCGACAGCGCGGTGATCGATTACCTCGGACAGGCCCAGGTCCAGGCGCATGGCGGCGAGCAGGTGTTGACCACCACCGTGTCGGCCGCGGCGCTGGCCGCCCACCGCGAACGTTTCCCGGCGATGCTCGATGCCGACGCCTTCGAGCTGGCCGACCTGCCGCACCGGGACTGAGGCGTGGGTAGTCCGCCGGCCTGGCCGCCCGCCTGCACTTCGTGCCCGCATCGGGCGCGGCAGGTATCCGCGTGAACCGCGGCCACGCCCAGGCTCCCGGTGTCGACAGGCCGGCCACGCTGCACTGCTATATGCTCCGGCGCAACGTCCCGCTGGAGATCGCCATGCGCCACCGTCCGCGTTCCGTGTCCCGCCTCCTGTCCACTTCCCTGGCCGTGGCCGGGCTGCTGCTGGTCGCCGTTCCCGCCGCCCAGGCGCGTGACCTGGACTGCGAGCTGCGTTTCAACCTCTCGGGCTGGTCGGCGTTCTACAAGACCGCCTCGGGCACCGGCACGGTCACCTGCGACAACGGCGCCAGCATCCCGGTGAAGATCAGCGCCAAGGGCGGCGGGCTGAGTTTCGGCAAGTCGACCATCGAGAACGGGCGCGGCGAGTTCTCCGGCGTGGCCAGCATCAACGAGGTGCTGGGCACCTACGCCGCGGCCGAGGCGCATGCCGGCGCGGTCAAGTCGAGCAAGGCTCAGGTGGTCACCAAGGGCGAGGTCTCGCTGGCCCTGGCCGGTACCGGCAAGGGCTGGGACCTGGGCGTGGCCTTCGGCAACTTCGTGATCGAGCGCCGCTGAGCCTGGCTCACGGTGCGGTGGGGGCCGGCATGTCCACGTCGGCATCCACCAGGTAAAGCGTCGAGGGGCGCTCCAGCAGCCATTCGAGGAACACGACGCGGCAGCGCAGGTCCTGCCCGAGCGGCAGGTCGCGTCCCAGCTCCAGCCGCATCAGCACCAGGCCGTGGCGGCCGGCTCGGGTGACAGCGACGAACTGCGGCCCGTGGGCCTGCCAGAGTCCGGAAAAATCCGCCGCATAGCCCTCGCGTGCATGCGGGTCGGTGCAGGCGACCCGTACCGTGGGGCCGCCTGGGCCCCAGTCGAGGTGGTCGGCCGGGTCCACGTGCAGTTCCAGCTGCAGGGCCCGGGGCGCGCCGCCCTGCAGCCAGATCCCGCCTTCGACATGGGTGTCGTTGATCGTGGCGATGCGCCGTGCGACCAGCGGCGGGCGTGGCCACGCGTCGGGCGAGCGTGCGGCCGGCACGGCGGATGGACGCCCGGCACCGGCCGCGCCGCCGGACTGTGCCGGGTACGACGCGGGTGCCAGCAGCGCCAGGGCCAGCAGCATTGCGGCGACACGAGGCGGGGGCACCGGCAATGGCATCGCGATTCCCATGTGGCCTGGCCGCGGTTGCGACCAGGCGAGGGCGGCTCCGGGGAGCCGCGTTCAGCGCGACTCAGCCCTGGCGCGGACCGCGACCGGGACCGCGCCCGCCACCACCGGGACGGCCGCCGCCCGGAGCGCCGCCCGGGCGGCCGCCGCCACCGGGGCGTCCGCCACCGGGACGACCCCCCGGACGCGCGCCGGACGGACGGTTGCCGGCATTGCCGCGCGGACCGCGGTCATGCCCCGCACCGGGGGTGGCGTGGTCGGAAGGAAAATTCACCGCGTTGCCGGGGTGCCCGTAGGGGCGGGCGGCCTTGCGCGGGCCGCCGGCGGCCCCGGCACCGGGGCCACCGCCGGGACGTCCACCGCCCCCCGGGCGGCCGGCGCCACCGGCACTCCCAGGACGGCCGCCGGGCTTGCCCCCCGGACGCGGCTTGCCCCCGGGGCCCGCGTTGCGGTGGCCACTGGGGCCGGTCCCCACGCCATCGGGCACATACCAGGTGCGGAACGCGGCCGGGTTGCCGTCCGGCAGCTGGCCGTGGTCCTTCTGCTTGCGCTGCTTGAACGGCTTCTGCGACTGCTTGGCCGCCATCTCGCCGCTGACGGTCAGGCCGCCGTGCGGCTTCTTGCCGCCGCGGCCACCACGACGGTCCTCGCGCACATGGTCGAAACGGCGCAGCTCGCGGCCTTCGTCGGCGGTGTTGTGGCCGTTGACGTAGGCCTGGCCGCCCTGGCCGACGCGCACCGCGGTCTTGGCCGCCCGGCGCTGGCCGATCACCGGCTGCAGGGTCAGGGTGGAGGCGGAGGTGTCCTCGAGCTTCAGTTCGTTGCGCAGGGCATCAATCTGCTCGGCCGGCAGTTCCTGCGACTGGCCGCGCAGCAGCTCGCGCGGCAGGCTCACCTTGCCGTAGCGCACGCGCTTGAGGCGGCTGACCTGGCAGCCCTGGGATTCCCACAGGCGGCGCACCTCGCGGTTGCGGCCTTCCTTCACCACGACCTTGAACCAGTCGTGGGAGTCGGTGCCGCCGATGCGCTCGATCTGGTCGAACTTCGCCGGGCCATCCTCCAGCGCGACGCCGCGGGCGAGGCGGTCGACGATGTTGTCCGGCACGGTCTCCTGGCCTTCCGGGGCGCGCACGCGCACCACGTACTCGCGCTCGACCTCGTACGACGGGTGCATCATCGCGTTGGCGATCTCGCCGTCGGTGGTCAGCAGCAGCAGGCCGGTGGTGTTGATGTCCAGGCGGCCGATGGCGATCCAGCGCGCGCCCTTCAGGCGCGGCAGCGAATCGAACACGGTCGGGCGGCCCTCGGGGTCCTCGCGCGTGGTGACCTCGCCTTCGGGCTTGTTGTAGACCAGCACGCGCGCCGGCTCGGTCAGGGCGGAGGCGACGAAGGCCTTGCCGTCCAGCTCGACGCGGTCGCCGCTGCGCACGCTCTGGCCGATCTGGGCGACCTCGCCGTTGACCTTGACCAGGCCGTCGGCGATGCGCTGTTCCAGCGCGCGGCGGGAGCCGAGCCCGGCCTGGGCAAGCACCTTGTGCAGGCGCTCCTCGACCTTGGCGGCGGGGGCGGTGGCGGCATCGTCGCTGCGCTTGAGCGAAAGCTTGCCGAGGGTCTTGCGTGGGGTTGGATCAGTCATGGGTCTTGCTCCGGCCGTCGGTATCGTCCGCGGCCTGGGTTGCGGGACCGGACGCCTGCTCGGCGTCCGGGAAGTCGGTATCACCGGCGGAGGCCGGTTCGCCCTGTGCCGTGCTGGCGGGGGCGGAGGTTGCGGGCTGGCCATCGGGTTGGCCATCGGGCCGGCCGTCCGGGTCGGCGGCGCCGTCCGGGGACGCGGCCTGGGCGGAGGCGATGCCGGCGACCGCCGGGGCCGCGTCCGGATCCAGCGGCAGCTGCGGTTCCAGCTCGCCGATGTCCTTCAGTTCGGACAATGGCGGCAGCTCGTCCAGCCGCTTGAGTCCGAAGTAGTCCAGGAACAGGCGGGTGGTGCCGTACAGGGCCGGGCGGCCCGGCACGTCGCGGTGGCCCACCACGCGGATCCACTCGCGTTCCTCCAGCGCCTGGATGATGCTGCTGCTCACCGCTACGCCTCGCACCTGCTCGATCTCGCCGCGCGTGATCGGCTGGCGGTAGGCGATCAGCGCCAGGGTCTCCAGGGTGGCGCGGGTGTAGCGGGTCTTGCGTTCGGTCCACAGCCGCGCGACCCAGGGATGGATGTCGGCCTTGATCTGGTAGCGGAACCCGGACGCCACCTCGACCAGTTCCACGCCGCGGTCGGCGCAGGCCTGGCGCAGTTGCTCGAGGGCCGCCTCCACGCTGCCGGGCGGCGCCGGCTCGTCCTCGGGGAACAGCCCGTGCAGCTGCGCCAGCGGCAGCGGCTGGTTGGCCGCCAGCAGGGCAGCCTCGACGATGCGGTTGATCAGCGCCTGGTCCATGGATCTCGCAGGGTGGGTGGCAGGGAAGGGGCCGGACTCATTCCAGCGCCGGTTCGGCGTCGGAACCGCCCTCGTCGAACTCGCTGTGGAACTGCAGCGGCGCGTTGGTGTTGCCGACCGCCAGTGACTTGACGTGGATCGGCGCCAGCGGGGCGTCCTGGACGATGTCCAGCAGCTGTTCCTTGGCCAGCTCCAGCAGCGACAGGAAGGTCACCAGGACGCCCAGGCGGCCTTCCTCGGCGGTGAACAGCGACTCGAACCGGTGGAAGCGCCCGTCCTCCAGCCGCTGCAGCACCTCGCCCATGCGCTGGCGCACGCTCAGCGCGTCGCGGCGGATGGCGTGGCCGCTGAACAGCTCGGCCCGGCGCAGCACGTCGTGCAGCGCCATCAGCATCTCGCGCAGGTCCACCGGCGGCGGCAGGCGGATGGCCTGGCGGTCCGGCACGTGCGCCTGCACCGGCAGGGTGTCGCGCTCCATGCGGGGCAGGGCGTCGATGTCCTCGGCCGCCTGCTTGAAGCGCTCGTATTCCTGCAGCCTGCGCACCAGCTCGGCGCGCGGATCGGCCTCGTCGCCGGCCTCGGCCACCGGCCGCGGCAGCAGCATCCGCGACTTCACCTCGGCCAGGATCGCGGCCATCACCAGGTACTCGGCCGCCAGCTCGAACCGCAGGTCCTGCATCACGTTGATGTAGTCCACGTACTGGCGGGTGATCTCGGCCACCGGGATGTCGAGGATGTCCAGGTTCTGGCGGCGGATCAGGTAAAGCAGCAGGTCCAGCGGGCCTTCGAAGGCATCGAGGATGACTTCCAGTGCGTCCGGCGGGATGTAGAGGTCCTGCGGGATCTGCAGCAGCGGCTGCCCGTGCACCATCGCCAGCGGCATCTCCTGCTGCTGGGGTGCTGACGGCGGCGGCGTTTGCACGGTCGCGTCTTGCGCGGGTTGGGAACTCATCTGCTCGAAAAAAGCCATGCCCGGTGTAGCGGCGCACGCAGCGCGCCGGGGATGCCGGGCGTGGTGCCACCTGCGGATGGCGGACGTCGCCGGGAACCGGGACGGGCGCCGATACAAGCACATCAATACAGGCCCGGGCGTCGCGCGTCAGGCGGCGGCCAGATGCCGGGGGAGGTCGTCTGCGTGTGGCGGTACGCGGTCAGCGGATCGGTCGTCGGACGGCGGGCGCGGGGCGGGAGGCCGCGCCCGGATTCCCCTGTCGGGCGTTGAGCCCCTGCAGTTTGAAACCGACGGGCCGCTGGTTCACGGCCGCATGTGGTGCCAAGGGTAAGCGCTGGCCGCCGGGCTGTCCAGCGGCCCCCCGCGATGGCGGCCGGGCCCGCGCTTACAATCGGCGGCCCCAACCGACGGAGCGCCCATGTGGTACGTGATCGAGGGACATGATGCCGAAGGCGCGCTGCCGCGCCGGCGCGAGGCCAGGCCGGCGCACCTGGCGCGGCTGCAGGCCCTGCAGGACGCCGGGCGCCTGCTGGTAGCCGGCCCGTGTCCGGCGATCGATGCCGTCGACCCGGGACCGGCGGGCTTCAGCGGCAGCGTGGTGATCGCCGCGTTCGACTCGCTGGCCGATGCGCGGGCCTGGGCCGATGCCGATCCCTACGTCGCCGCAGGCGTCTACGCGCGTACCGACGTGCGGCCGTTCGTGCGCGTCCTGGGCTGACAGGCCGCGCCGGGTGGACGCGCGCGGTGGCTTGGCGCCTCCGCTGGAACCGATTACATTCGGCGTTGCGCGGCCCGGAAGGGGCCAGGAGGCGATCAATGGAGCGTCAGGCGGTCACGATCCGTGACGTCGCGCGCGAGGCCGGCGTGTCGGTGGCGACGGTGTCCCGCGCGCTCAACGGCCACGCCAACGTGGCCGAGCCGGTGCGCCGGCTGGTGTTCGAGGTGGCGCAGCGGATGCGCTACAGCCCGCATGGCGCGGCGCGCAGCCTCAGCAGCCGCAGCACCCAGACCATCGGCGTAGTGCTGCCGGACCTGCACGGCGAATTCTTCTCCGAGTTGATCCGCGGCATCGGCGCGGTGGCGCGCGCGCGCCGGCGGCACATGCTGCTGTCCAGCTACCACGGCGACCAGGAGCAGCAGGCAGCCGCACTGCGCGCCATGCGCGGCCGGGTCGACGGGCTGCTGGTGATGTCGCCGTTCGCCGAGCAGCCGGGCTTCCTCGAGGAGAACCTGCCGCCGCTGCCGACGGTGCTGGTCAACACGCGCCAGTCGACTCCCGCCTGGCCGGCGCTGGAAATCGACAACCACGCCGGCGCGCTGGCCATGGTCGGGCACCTCCTCGCGCTGGGCCATCGCAGGATCGCCTTCATCGCCGGGCCGCCCGGCAACTACGACGCCGGCGAGCGCCTGCGGGGGTTCCGCCAGGCCATGGCGTCGTGGCCCGATGCGGTCGGCAGCGAATACCCGGGCGGTTTCGACGAGGCCTCGGGCGAGCAGGCCGGCAAGGCGATCCTGGCGGCCGCCGAGCGGCCCGATGCGGTCTTCGCGGCCAACGACATGATGGCGCTGGGCTGCCTGTACGCGTTCGCGCAGGCCGGCCTGCGGGTACCGCATGACATCGCGCTGGCAGGCTTCGACGACATTCCGCTGGCGCGTTTCGTTCACCCGTCCTTGACCACGATGCGAGTGAGTATCGCGCAACTCGGAGGGCGCGCGGTCGAGAGGCTGCTGGACCAGATCGAAAGTGGAGAGGATGCCGGCGGGACGGGAGCGGACACCGTGTCCGACCGCCAGGTGATCGCGCCCGTGCTCGTGGTCAGGTCGTCATGTGGCGGCACGCCGGCGACCGCACCCGCGCCCGGACCGGGGGAAGACACGCAGGCCTGAGCCGATCAGGCCCATCCGCACTCCTGGAGGGAACCGCAATGAAACGCCCCGGACCGAACCGTCACGCGCGCAGCATCCTGAGCGCCGCACTGGCCACCTGCCTCGTACTGGGCAGCGGCGCCGCCATCGCCCAGAGCACCGGGGCCACCATCCGCGGCCAGGTCAACGCCGACTCCGCGCCGGCGGCCGGGGCCAGCGTCACCGCGACCAATACCGCCACCGGGCTGCGCCGCTCGGTGCAGGTCTCGGCCGAGGGCCGTTACACCCTGGCAGGACTGCCGCCCGGCACCTACCGGGTGGAGGTGCAGTCGGGCGGCCAGAGCGCCACGCGCGAACTCACCGTGCAGGTGGGCCAGACCGCGACCGTGGACCTGTCGGTGGGCGGCCTGCCGGAGACGGCCAGTGGCGGTGATGCCACCACGATGGAGGCGGTGCAGGTGACCGCCGAGGCGGCGGTGGAGACCCGCACCTCCGAAGTCGCCAGCTACGTCAGCCAGAAGCAGATCCAGGCCCTGCCGCAGAACACGCGCAACTTCCTGGCCTTCGCCGACACCGTGCCGGGCGTGCAGTTCGTCAGCGACGCCAGCGGCAATACCCGCCTGCGTTCGGGTGCCCAGAGCGCCAACGCGGTCAATGTGTTCATCGACGGCGTGGGCCAGAAGAACTACGTCACCACCGGCGGCATCAGCGGCCAGGACACCAGCCGCGGCAACCCGTTCCCGCAGTCGGCCATCGGTGAATACAAGGTCATCACCCAGAATTACAAGGCCGAGTTCGACCAGCTCAGCAGCGCGGCGATCGTGGCCGCGACCCGCTCCGGCAGCAACGAGTTCGAAGGCAGCTTCTTCTGGGATCGCACCCACACCAGCTGGCGCTCGCCCAGCCGGTTCGAGGAACGCGAGGGCGCAACCAAGGCCCGCAGCAAGCAGGAACAGTACGGGCTGAGCGTCGGCGGGCCGATCATCCGCGACGTCGCGCACTTCTTCATCGCCTACGAGGCCAAGGAATACGCCTCGCCGCGCACCTTCCTGCTCGGGCGCGGCTACCAGCCGGACGAGCTCCCCGCCGGCCTGCGGGCCGAGTACCGCAACGGCACCTACACCTCGCCGTTCAAGGAAGACCTGTACTTCGGCAAGATCGACTGGCTGTTCGGCGAGAACCACTACTTCGAGCTGACCGCCAAGTACCGCGACGAGAGCGAGACCATCCAGGTGCAGGACCAGCGCCTGCCGCCGGCCGCCACCTTGAACACCAACGAGGAAACCCGCGTCGACCTGCGCTACCAGCTTACCGCGGGCAACTGGCTCAACGATGCGCACATCACCTACGAGGATGCGTTCTGGAGCCCGCGGCCGGCGCGGTTCGAGCCCGGCTACTTCCTCAGCGATGGCAACTGGTGGGACACCATCGTGCGCGCCGGTGGCAGCGACAACTACCAGGACAAGGGCCAGAAGGGCTGGTCGTTCCAGGATGACCTGACCTTCAGCGGCTGGGACGGCCACACGCTGAAGATGGGCATCAAGTACAAGAAGGTCGACCTGCAGACCCTGGAGCAGAACAAGTACAACCCGGTCTTCTACTACGACATCCGGGAGAGCCTCACCGTCCCGGTACACGTGGAGTTCGGCGCGCCGGTGGCCGGCTTCGGCGACGGCACGGTGTCATCGGGCAACAAGCAGTTCGGGCTGTACATCCAGGACGACTGGGAGGTCAACGAGCACCTGACCCTCAACCTGGGCGTGCGCTGGGACTACGAGCAGACCCCCAGCTACGAGGATCACGTCACCCCGGCCGAGGTGGTGGACGCGCTGCTGGCTTCCAATGCCAACCTGCCCGGCTCGGGCATCGACGTGCGCGACTACATCAGCACCGGGAGCAACCGCAAGGCCGACAAGGACAACTGGGCGCCGAGGCTGGGCTTCTCGTACGACTTTGCCGGCGACCAGCGGCACGTGCTGTTCGGCGGCGCCGGGCGCTCGTACGACCGCAACCTCTTCGACTACCTGCAGAACGAGGTCTCGAAGGCGAGCTGGGGCCAGTACGTCTACAACTTCGATACCCCGCTGCATCCGTGCGACATCGGTGCCGACGCCACCTGCCGCGCCTGGGATCCGCGCTACCTGGACCCGGAATTCCTGCGCGCCTCCTCGGTCGCCGGCTCGCGCGAGGTGTTCCTCAACCGCAACGACCTGGAAGTTCCGTACTCGGACCAGTTCAGCCTGGGCATCCGCAACACCTTCGAGCTGGGCGGCAATGACTGGAACACCGAGCTGGCGGCCTCGTACGTGCGCAGCCACGACGGCATCGCCTTCCTGCTGGGCAACCGCCGCGACGACGGGAGCTTCTTCCCGCCCATCCCGCCGGATGCCACCGATCCGCCGCCGTGGGGCCAGGGCTTCGCGCCGTTCTCGAACCTGATCATCGCCCAGAACGCGCTGGAGACCCGCACCCGCTCGGTGTACCTGAAGGCGGAAAAGCCGTACTCGCGCTCCTCGCCCTGGGGCGTCACCCTGGCCTACACCTGGACCGACTCCGAACAGAACAGCCCGCTGGACGGCTGGCCGGGCGGGTTCAATGCCGAGCGGATCGAGGACTATGGATGGTTCCCCGGCAAGGTGCCGGAGAACCGCGTGGTGCTCACCGGCATCTGGGACGGGCCGTGGGGCATGACCTTCTCCGGCAAGGGCACGTGGGCCGACGCGACGCCGCGCTACTACCAGAACTGCAACTTCGAGCTGTCGGCCTACTGCCGCTTCCAGAGCTACACGCCGGACGAGAACTTCCGGCAGGTGGACCTGGCGATGGAGAAGGTGTGGGATACCGGCGGCGGGATCAGCTTCCGCATACGTGGCGACCTGCTCAACGTGTTCAACTGGTCCAACTACGACGGCTACGAGGACTGGCGTGGCGGGCCGGGTGAGCCGCAGAATCCCGCCTGGGGCACGCCGCTTTCGATCGCCCTGCCGACGCGCACGTTCAAGCTGACGTTCGGGATCGACTGGTGAGGACGGCACGCACGCCGCCGCCGGCCACCTGGCCGCACGGCGGCGGGGCGTGCGTGGCAGGGGAGGCGGCGTGGCGCCGCGACTGGAGACGTGGGTTTGAAACGGTGGAACTTGCAACGCTGCACCCTTGCCCTGGCGGGCGTCCTGCTCCTGCTGGCCGGTTGCCGGCAGGAGGCGCCGCAACCGGATCCGGCCATTCCGCCGCCCCCCAAGCCTGACGTCATCCTGATCGAGCCGGTGCTGCCCGAGCGCCCGCCACGCCCCGAACTGCCGCCGCTGTTCGGCGACATCGAGCGGCGCACCTTCCAGTTCTTCTGGGACACCACCAACGAGCAGAACGGCCTGACGCCCGACCGCTATCCTTCGCGGCCGTTCGCGTCGGTCGCCTCGATGGGCTTCGCGCTGACCGCCTATCCGATCGGCATCGAGAACGGCTGGGTCAGCCGGACCCAGGCGGTGGACCGCACGCTGACCACCCTGCGCTTCCTGCGCGACATCCCCCAGGGGCCGCAGGCCACCGGCAAAGGCGGGCACAAGGGCTTCTACTACCATTTCCTGGACATGCAGAACGGCCACCGCTACGACAGCTGGGTGGAGCTGTCCAGCGTGGATACGGCGCTGCTGATGATGGGCGTGCTGTTCGCCCAGGCCTACTACGAGGGCGAGGACCCGCGCGAGCAGGAGATACGCCAGATCGCCGACCAGATCTACCGCCGGGTCGACTGGACCTGGCTGCAGGTGCGCGACCCGCTGGTGTCGATGGGCTGGTTCCCGGAGAGCGGCTTCATCACCTACGACTGGATGGGCTACAACGAGGCCATGATGATGTACATCCTGGCCCTGGGCTCGCCCACCCACCCGGTGGACGCGGACGCCTGGACGGTCTGGACCCGCACCTACAACGACGACTGGGGCGTGTACTACGGCCAGGAGTACCTGAGCTTCGGGCCGTTGTTCGGCCACCAGTTCAGCCATGTCTGGATCGACTTCCGCGACATCCAGGACCAGTACATGCGCGAGCGCGGGATCGACTATTTCCTCAACAGCCGCCGCGCCACCCTGGCCCAGCGCGAGTACGCCATCGCCAACCCGATGAAGTGGAAGGACTACGGCGAGAACGTCTGGGGCCTGACCGCGGCCGACGGCCCGCAGAACACCCGCCAGATCTATCGCGGCGAGGAACGCGAGTTCCGTCACTACTCCTCCCGCGGCGCGGGCCTGCGCGAGAATTTCGACGACGGCACCATCGTGCCGACCGCGGCGATCTCCTCGATCGTGTTCGCGCCGGAGGTGGTGATCCCGGCCACCGAGGAGATGCACCGCCGATACGGCGACTATCTCTACTCCAGCTACGGCTTCCTGGATTCGTTCAATCCCAGCTTCGACTACGACATCCCGCTCAAGACCGGGCGCCGGGTGCCGGGCCGCGGCTGGGTGGCCAGCGATTACATCGGCATCGACCAGGGGCCGATCCTGGCGATGATCGCCAACTACCGCAACGAGTTCGTCTGGTCGGTGATGAAGAAGAGCCCGTACATCCGCACCGGGCTGGAGCGGGCAGGGTTCCGCGGCGGCTGGCTGACGCCGGAGGACGAGCCCGAGGAGGGCATGCAGGCCGATGGAGCTGCGGCGCACGCGCGCTCGGTGGGCATCGCCGAGTCCCGGGCCGCCGCCGCCGATGCCCAGCGCAAGTCGCAGCAGCGCAAGGACGAGAAGCAGGCCGCCAACCGCGCCCAGCCGCCGGGCCGCTGATGGCATCGGCCTCGCGCTGGCTGGGGGGATGCATGGCCACGCTGCTGCTGGTCACGCTGTTCTCCGGCTGCGCGCGGCCCGCCGCGCAGGAGCCGCTGCGCTTCTGGGCGATGGGTCGCGAGGCCGAGGTGGTGGCCGAGCTGATGCCGGAGTTCGAACGGCAAACCGGCATCCGCGTGCAGATCCAGCAGATCCCCTGGACCGCTGCGCACGAGAAACTGCTGACCGCTTTCGCCGCCGACGCGCTGCCGGACGTGTGCCAGCTGGGCAATACCTGGATACCCGAGTTCGCCCAGCTCGGTGCGCTGCAGCCGTTGCAGGCGCGCGTGGCGGCCTCCCCGGTGGTCGACCAGCAGGACTACTTCCCGGGCATCTGGGACACTGCGGTGGTCGATGGCGAGCTGGTCGGCGTGCCCTGGTACGTGGATACGCGCCTGCTGTACTACCGCAGGGACCTGCTGCGGCAGGCCGGCGTTGAGTCCCCGCCGCGCACCTGGGCCGAGTGGGAGCAGGCGATGGCGGCGGTCATGCGCCAGCAGGTGCCCGGCCGGCACGCCATCCTGATGCCGCTCAACGAGTTCGAGCAGCAGCTCTCGCTGGCCCTGCAGCAGGACGACCCGCTGCTGCGCGACGGCGATACGCGGGGCAATTTCGAAAGTCCCGGCTTCCGGCGCGCGCTTGCCTTCTACGCCAATATCTTCGAGCAGGGCTGGGCCCCCAAGGTCTCCGAGACGCAGATCTCCAATGTCTGGGACGAGTTCTTCCGGGGCTCGTACGTGTTCTACCTGTCCGGCCCCTGGAACATTCGCGAGTTCAGGCGCCGCCAGCCGCCGGCACTGGAAGGACAGTGGGGCACCATGCCCCTGCCTGGCCCGGATGGGCCCGGCGCGGGCATCGCCGGCGGCACCAGCCTGGTGCTGTTCCGCGGTTCGCCGCGCTCGGAGCAGGCCTGGCAGCTGGTGGAGTTCCTGTCGCGCCCGGACATCCAGCAGCGCTTCCACGCCATGATCGGCGACCTGCCGCCCCGGCGCAGCGCCTGGGAACACCCGCAGCTGGCGGGTGATCCGCTGGCGGCCGCCTTCCGCGACCAGCTGGAGCGGGTCCGGCCGGCGCCGAAGGTGCTGGAGTGGGAGCGCATCGTGCAGGAGATGCGCCTGGTGACCGAGCGCGTCGTGCGTGGCGGGCTGCCGCAGGATCAGGCCGTGCGCGAGCTGGATGCGCGGGTTGACGGGATCCTCGCCAAGCGCCGCTGGATGCATGCGCGCGACGCGGCCACGGAGGCATCGCCATGAACATGCGCATCGCCGGCTGGCTGTTCGCCGCGCCGGCACTGCTGGTCATCGGCGTGTTCTTCGCCCTGCCGGTGCTGGCCGCGTTGGCGCTGAGCCTGACCGACTTCGACCTGTACGCCCTGGCCGACCCCGCCAACCTGCGCTTCACCGGGCTGGCCAACTACCTGGAACTGCTGCGCACGCCGATGTTCTGGAAGTCGCTTGGCAACACCACCTACTTCGTCGTGGTGGGCGTGCCGCTCTCGGTCGCGGTGTCGCTGGGCGCGGCATTGCTGCTCAACGCGCCGGCGGCGCGGTTCCGCGCGCTGTTCCGCACCGCGCTGTTCGCGCCGGTGGTCACCACCCTGGTCGCGGTCGCGGTGATCTGGCGCTACCTGTTCCACACCAGCTACGGCCTGGTGAACTGGGCGCTCGGCCACGTCGGGATCGGTCCGGTCGACTGGCTCGGCGACCCGCGTTGGGCCATGCCGACCATCATCCTGTTCGCGGTGTGGAAGAACTTCGGCTACAACATGGTGATCTTCCTCGCCGGCCTGCAGGCGATCCCGCGCGACCTGTACGAGGCGGCGCGCATCGATGGCGCCTCGCGCTGGCAGCAGCTGCTGCACATCACCCTGCCGCAGCTGGGGCCGGTGCTGCTGGTGGTCGGGGTGATCACGGTCTCCGGCTACTTCCAGCTGTTCGCCGAACCTTACGTGATGACCCGCGGCGATCCGCTGCAGAGCACGGTCAGCGTCCTGTATTTCATGTTCGAGGAAGGCTTCAAGTGGTGGAACCTGGGCCGGGCCTCGGCAGTGGCCTTCCTGCTTTTCCTGGTGATCCTGGCGGCGACCACGGTGATCCTGCGCCTGGGTCGCAGGAAGGGGCTGGTATGAGCGCCGTGGGGCGGGAGGTCGGGCAGTCGCGGCGGCAGGCGCTGCTGGTCAATGGCGCGCTGCTGGCGCTGGCGATGGTCAGCCTGGCGCCGCTGCTGTGGATGGTGTCGGTATCGCTGATGCCCGCCGGGGAGGCCAGCGCCTTCCCGCCGCCACTGCTGCCTTCCGAGCCCACCGCGCTGAATTACCACGCCCTGCTTGCGCGCACCGGAATGGCGCGCAACTTCGCCAACAGCCTGCTGGTGGCCGGTGCCATCACCGCCGGCTCGTTGCTGGTGAACACCCTGGCCGGCTATGCCTTCGCCAAGTTGCGGTTCCGCGGGCGCGAGCGGCTGTTCCAGCTGCTGCTTGCCGCCCTGGTGGTGCCGGCCCAGGTGGCGATGCTGCCGCTGTTCCTGCTGATGAAGCAGCTCGGCCTGGTGAACACCTACGGCGGCGTGGTGGTCCCGGCGTTGGCCAGCGTGTTCGGCATCTTCCTGGTGCGTCAGTACGCCCGCTCGATCCCGGATGAGCTGCTGGAAGCGGCGCGCATGGACGGGGCGGGGGAGGGGCGGATCTTCTTCTCCATCGTCCTGCCCATGCTCAAGCCGGTGCTGGTCACCTTGGCGATCTTCTCCTTCATGGCGGCGTGGAACGACTTCATGTGGCCGTTGATCGTGCTTGCCGACCAGGAGCACTACACGCTGCCGGTGGCCCTGGCGACGCTCTCGCGCGAGCACATCATGGACGTGGAGATGATGATGGCCGGCGCCGTGGTCACCGTGCTGCCGGTGCTGCTGCTGTTCCTGCTGCTGCAGCGCTACTACATCCAGGGCCTGCTGCTGGGCAGCGTCAAGGGATAGGAGGAACCATGCGACTCGCCAACTGGTATCGCGCGATCGCGAGCGAGGAGGCGCGCGTTTCCGTTGCAGACGCAGCCGGTCCCCCTTGCGCGGAGCACGCCGTGGATCCATCCATCGAGGCTCGGGCGCGCCGTCCGTGGCGCGCACGGTTTCGCCCGGGGGGAACAGGCTGCGTCCGCCGCGCGCCCCGGGCCGCGGGTACCGCTCTGCTTCTGTGCATCGCCGGAAGTCCGCCAGCCATGGCCGCCCCGCAGGTCCTGGACGGCTTCGAGGATCCGGCGCCGTGGCGGGTGGTCGTCTCCGACCAGGTCAGCGGTTCGATCCGCCGGGTCGAGGGCGTGCAGGGCGGGGCGCTGTGCCTGGACTATGACTTCAACGGCGTGTCCGGCTACGCAGGCATCCAGCGCGACCTGCCACTGGAGTACCCGGAGAACTACCGCTTCTCCTTCCGCATGCGCGGCGACTCGCCGGCCAATGACCTGCAGTTCAAGCTGGTCGACGCCAGCGGCGACAACGTGTGGTGGGTGAACCGCCCGCGCTACGGGTTCCCCACCGGGTGGACCGAGGTGCGCTACCGCACCCGGCATATCGACAAGGCCTGGGGACCGGACCCCGACAAGGTCCTGCGCCGCAGCCAGAAGCTCGAGTTCACGATCTACAACAACGCCGGTGGGCGCGGCAGCGTGTGCTTCGACGAGTTGTCGCTGGAGCCGCTGCCGGCGGAGCCTGGTGCGCCCCCGGCCGCGGTGGCGGTCGAGGCCAGCGCGGCAGCAGGCAGCGCATCGCGCGTGATCGACGGCGACCGCGCCACGGCGTGGAACGCCAGTGGCCGCCAGAGCGTGGTGCTGGACCTGGGCCGGCAGCGCGAGTTCGGTGGCCTGGTCCTGCGCTGGGCCGATGCCCGCCAGCGTCCGCGGCGTTACGTGGTGGAACTTGAAGATCCCGACGGCCAGTGGCGCCCGGCGCGCACCGTCGAGCAGGGTGGCGGCGCCAGCGACTGGCTTTCCCTGCCCGAATCGGAGGCGCGCCGCATCGCGCTGCGCCTTGAAGGCGGACGCTATGCGCTGGCCGAGGCCCAAGTGCAGCCGCTCGGCTTCTCGGCGCATCCCAACGACTTCATCAAGGCCCTGGCGCACGAGCTGCCACGCGGTTGGCTGCCGCGCGGCTTCAGTGGCGAGCAGCCGTACTGGACCATCATCGGCGTCGACGGCGGCCACCAGCAGGGCCTGGTCGGCGAGGATGGCGCGGTCGAGCTGTCGCGGGGTGGCTTCAGCATCGAACCGTTCGTGATGGACGGCGGCCGCCTGGTCACCTGGGCCGATGTGGAGCCGGTCCAGCGCTTGCCGGGTGACGGCCTGCCGATGCCGGAGGTTGAGTGGACTGCAGCAGACGATGGCGATGCGCCCGCGCTGCGTGTGTCGGCCTTTGCCCACGGCAGCGCCGGCGACTCGCGCGTGGTCGCCCGCTACCGCCTGCGCAACCCGCACCCGTACCCGCGCCAGTACGTGCTGGCGCTGGCAGTGCGGCCGATGCAGGTGAACCCGCCTGCGCAGTTCCTGAACACCATCGGGGGTGTCAGCCCGATCCGCTCGCTGGCCATCGAAGGGGCCACCGTGAAGGTGGACGGAAAGCCGCGGATCTATGCCATGCCGGCACCGGACCAGGCCTTCGCCACTGCATTCGATGCCGGCCTGGACGTGCAGCGCCTGGCTGGGGGCGACCTTCCGCAGGACACCACGGTCGAGGATCCGGCCGGCCTGGCCTCGGGCATGCTGCTGTACCGCTGGCGCCTGGCACCCGGGGAGGAACGCGAGGTGGCGCTGGTCGCGCCGCTGGATGGCGAGGCCGCGCCGGCGCCCGGTTTCGACGCTGCGCATGCCGCGGAGGAAACCACGGCGCGCTGGCAGGAGCTGCTGGGCCAGGTGGAGCTGCAGCTGCCGGAGCAGGGCCGCGACTTCGCCGCGACCGTGCGCACCGCGCTGGCGCACATGCTGGTCTCACGCGTCGGCCCCAGCCTGCAGCCGGGCACGCGCTCGTACTCGCGCAGCTGGATCCGCGACGGGGCGATGATTTCCGAAGGCCTGCTGCGCCTGGGGCGGCCGGAAGTCGTGCGCCAGTACCTGGAGTGGTATGCGCCCTACCAGTTCGAGAACGGCAAGGTGCCGTGCTGCGTAGACGCCCGCGGCAGCGATCCGGTTCCGGAGAACGACAGCCACGGCGAGCTGATATTCAACATCGCCGAGTACTGGCGCTTCACCGGCGACCGCGAGTTCCTGCAGCGCATGTGGCCGCACGTGCGCGGCGCGTTCGCATACATGGAGCAGCTGCGCGCGAGCGAACGGACCGTGGAGAACCGACGGCGCGATCCGGCCTTCTACGGGATGATGCCGGCGTCCATCAGCCACGAGGGCTACTCGGCCAAGCCGATGCACTCGTACTGGGACAACTTCTGGGCACTGCGTGGCTACAAGGATGCGGTGGAAGTGGCCCAGGCGCTGGGCCTGCGCGACGAGGCGCGGCACATGGCCGCCGCGCGCGACCAGTTCCGCGCCGACCTCGGCCAGTCGCTGCGCGCCGCCACGCGTCGCCATGGCATCGATTACCTGCCCGGCGCGGCCGAGCTGGGGGACTTCGACCCGACCTCCACCACCATCGCGCTGGCCCCGGGTGGCGAGCAGGACTGGCTGCCACGCGACCTGCTGGAGAACACCTTCGAGCGCTACTGGCAGCATTTCACCGACCGCCGCGATGGTCGCCGCCCGTGGAAGGACTACACGCCCTACGAGTGGCGCAACGTGGCTGCCTTCGTGCGCCTGGGCTGGCGCGACCGCGCCTGGCAGGCGACGGACTACTTCTTCGCCGACCGTGCGCCGCAGGCGTGGAACCAGTGGGCCGAGGTGGTTTCATCCACGCCGCGCAAGCCGTTCTTCGTCGGCGACCTGCCCCACGCCTGGGTCGCCTCGGACTTCGTACGCTCGGCGCTGGACATGTTCGCCTACCGCCGCGAGCGCGACGACAGCCTGGTGCTGGCCGCGGGCATACCGCTGGACTGGCTGGAAGGCGAGGGCATCCGCGTGCGCGGCCTGCATACCGCACATGGCCGAATCGGCTATGCGCTGAGTCGCGCGGACGGGCAGCTGCAGCTGGACGTGGCCGATGACGCCGGCCTGCCGCCGGGCGGGCTGGTGCTGCAGTGGCCGTATCCGGGCAAGCCCGGGGTGACGACGGTCGATGGCCGCCCGGCGAAGTGGTCGGGCGGCGAGCTGCGCATCACTGGGCCGGCCGCGAAGGTGCGGGTCGAAGTAACCGGTCCGTAGCCTTTCTCCCTGTCCCTGTGGGCCAGCGGGCGGGGCGAGGGGGCGCGAACCCGGCATCACCTCGGCGCAGACCTTCCTCCAACCCTCTTCACGAGGCGAAGCGCCATACCCGTAGCCCGGATAGGCGGGGCACAGCCGGGGCGGATGTACCGAAACCGGTGGACCCTGTTGACCCCGGATGCGGCCGCCCTATCCGGGCCACGAACAGAAAAGCCGGGCATTGCCCGGCCTTTTCCTTGCATAGATGCGCTTGTCAACCCGCGCGCGCCGCCGCGACGATGCCCGCGGCCTTCGCCGCGCTGGCCTCTACCTTGTCCCACTCGCCGGCCTTGAGCCAGGTCTTGGGCACCATCCACGAACCGCCGATACAGACCACGTTCGGCTGGGCCAGGTACTCGGCCGCGGTGTCCTCGGTGATACCGCCGGTCGGGCAGATCTTCAGCTCGCCCATCGGACCGGCCAGGCCCTTGAGCATGGCCAGGCCGCCGACCGCGTTGGCCGGGAACAGCTTGCACACGCGGAAGCCGCGCGCCATCAGCGACAGGAACTCGGTCGGGGTGGCGCCGCCTGGGACGGCGGGGATCGGGGCCTTGGCCAGCGCATCGGCCAGCTCCGGCGGCGTACCCGGGGTGACCAGGAAGTCGGCTCCCAGCTCCACGCACTTCTCCATCTGCTCGATGGTCAGCACCGTGCCCATGCCCACCGCGATGCCAGGCAGTTCCTTCTTCAGCGCGACCAGTGCGTCCAGCGCGCAGGGCGTGCGCAGGGTCAGCTCGATCGCAGTCAGGCCGCCCTTGAGCAGGGCCGCGGAGAGCTTGCGCGCCTCGTCCACGCTGTCGGCGGTGACTACCGGCAGGATGCCTGCCTTGCGCAGGAGCTGTTCGGCGTGGGCCTGGGTCTGGGCGATGCTCATGGGGGAATCGGACTCCGTGGATGTCGTGGGCCGCGGCTGTGGCGCGTGGGTTGCAGGCGGGGATGCGCCGCCGCGACTGCGGCGGCGTGGCTCAGTTGTCTTTCTCGGCGTGCGGCGCCAGTGCGGCCTCGGCCGTGCCGCCCAGCTCGTACTCGGCGTCGTAATCCCAGGTGCTGCCATCGTGCGCCGGCGGTCCGCAGGAGATCGACAGCGCGCCCTGGTCGGCCGGGCCCACCATGGCCCGGCTGAAGGCGAACAGGTTGCGGCCCAGGTCGTGGGAGGCCCGGCTGGTGTTGGCCGCCACCTCGCGCGCGTTCCACTCGTCCGCCCCGACCAGCACCTCCAGCACCCCGGACTCGCTGTCCAGCCTCACCATGTCGCCATCGCGCACCTTGCCGATCGGGCCACCGCGCGCCGCCTCGGGCGTGACGTGGATCGCCGCGGGAATCTTGCCCGACGCGCCCGACAGGCGGCCATCGGTGACCAGCGCCACCCGGCGCCCCTGGTTCTGCAGCATGCCCAGCAGTGGCGCCAGCGAATGCAGCTCCGGCATGCCGTTGGCCTGCGGGCCCTGGTAGGTCACCACCGCGACGAAATCGCGCGGCAGCACGCCGGCGGCATGCAGCTTGTTGAGCTTCTGCGGGGCGTCGACCACCACCGCCTGGGCCTCGACGAAGCGGTGCTCGGGCTTGACCGCCGACAACTTGATCAGGCCGCGGCCGATGTTGCCGCGGAGCAGGCGCAGGCCGCCCTGGGCCTCGAACGGCGCCGCGACGGTGCGGACCACGCTCTCGTCGGCCGACACCGGCGGTGCCGGCTTCGACGCCAGCGCGCCGTCGGCCAGCTGCGGTTCGCGGGTGAAGGCGCGCATGCCATCGGCGACCACGGTCTGCAGGTCGTGCATCAGCCCGGCATCGAGCAGCTCGCGGAACACGAACTGCACGCCGCCGGCGGCCTGGAAGCGGTTCACGTCGGCCTCGCCGTTGGGGTACACGCGGGCCAGCAGCGGCACCACCTGCGAGATCTGGTCCATGTCGTCCCAGGTCAGCACGACGCCGGCAGCGCGGGCCACGGCGATCCAGTGGATCGTGTGGTTGGTCGAGCCGCCGGTGGCCATCAGCGCGACCACGGCGTTGACGATCGCGCGCTCGTCGATCAGCCGGCCCAGGGGCCGGTAGTCGTCGCCCAGGGCGGTCATCTGCAGCACGCGGCGCACCGCCTCGTCGTCCAGGGCCTTGCGCAGCGGCGTGCCCGGGTTGATGAACGAGCTGCCCGGTAGCTGCACGCCCATCGCTTCCAGCATGACCTGGTTGGAGTTGGCGGTGCCGTAGAAGGTGCAGGTACCGGCGGAGTGGTAGGACTGCGACTCGACCTCCAGCAGCTCCTCGCGGGTCGCTTCGCCGGCGGCGTAGCGCTCGCGGACCTCGGCCTTCTTCTTGTTGGGGATGCCCGGCGGCATCGGGCCGGCGGGCACGAACAGCGCCGGCAGGTGGCCGAACGCCAGTGCGCCGATCAGCAGGCCGGGCACGATCTTGTCGCAGATGCCCAGGTACAGCGCCGCGTCGAAGGCGTCATGGCTCAGGCCGACCGCGGTGGCCTGGGCGATGACGTCGCGCGAGAACAGCGACAGTTCCATCCCGCCGCGGCCCTGGGTCACGCCGTCGCACATCGCCGGCACGCCGCCGGCCACCTGTGCGGTGGCACCCAGCTCGCGGGCCAGGCCACGGATGCGCTCGGGATAGTGCTCGTACGGCTGGTGGGCCGAGAGCATGTCGTTGTAGGCGGTGATGATGCCCAGGTTGGGGGTCGCGCCGTTGCGCAGCCGCGCCTTGTCGTGCTCGCCGCAGGCGGCGAACACGTGGGCCAGGTTCGCGCAGCTGAGCGGATTGCGGTTGGGACCATTGCGCACCGCCTCGTCGATGCCGGCCAGGTAGGCGGCGCGCGAGGGGGCGCTGCGCGTGCGGATGCGCTCGGTGACGGCTTGGATCGTGGGATGCAGGCTCATGTCGTACCAGTAAAGGCTGGCGCCGCGTGCGGTGCGGGCGGGCTGCGGGAGGGCAGGGCGGCAACGCGGGGCTGCCGCCCCGGTATCAGACAGGTGCGGGCGGTTGGCCGCGCATCAAGCGCACCAGTGTACGCGCAGTGGGCTGGCGCTCAGGCCCAGCACCGCGCGGATCGGCATTTCACGCACGTCATCGCCGGACAGCGCCGCTTCCAGCACCTCGCGCTTGACCTGGCCACGCAGCAGCAGCAGGTGCTGCGCACAGCGGGCCAGACCACTGCCGGTCAGGGTGATGCGCGTGGTCCATTCGGCGGCCACCGGGCATCCGGTGGCATCGAGCACGGCGTAGTCGTCGGACGACACCAGTGCCGCATCCAGGTCCGCCGAGCCGGGGAACAGGGAAGCGGTGTGGCCGTCGTTGCCCATCCCAAGCACCGCCACGCAGGCGGGCTGGGCGCCGGCGGCGTCGCGGTTGGCGGCGGCGACCGATCCGGCGGCCGACAGGCCTTCCCGCACCAGGGGCTGGAAGGTGACGCCGTCGACCTGGTCGAGCAGGCTCTGGCGGATCAGGCGTGTATTGCTGGCCGGATGGTCCGCCGGGACGAACCGGTCGTCCACCAGGCCCAGCGTCACCGCGGACCAGTCCAGAGGTGCCTGTGCCAGCCGGGCGTATGCCGGGGCAGGGGTGGTGCCGCCGGACAGCAGCGCACGCGCGCGGCCATGGACGGCCAGCTCGGCGGCCAGCGCGGCCTGGATATCGGCCGCGATCGCCTGTTCCCAGGCCTCGGGGCTGGCGTGCTCCAGCCACTGGATGCGCGGATCGGCGATCATGCGGACACCTCCCTGCGCACCAGGTCCACGGCATACCCGGCCGCGCCCAGCAGCCCGGCCTGGGGATGCAGCACGGCCAGCGAGGGCACGCTGGCCATGGTCGGCGAGAACCGCCCCTTGTATTCGAAGCGCTGGCGGAAGCCGGAGTGGCGCAGCGACTCGAGCATCTTCGGCACCAGTCCACCGGTGAGGAACACCCCGTCCCAGGCGCCGATGGTGAGCACCAGATCGCCGGAGATGGCCCCGAACACCGCGCAGAACACGTCCACCGCGCGCATGCAAAGCGGATCGCCGGCGGTGGCGCGCGCGGTCACGTCCTTGGGCTCGAGCAGGCCTGGATCGTGGCCGGCCAGTTCGCACAGCGCCCGGTGGATGTTCACCAGGCCGGGGCCGCAGATCAGGCGTTCGTTGGAGACCCGTCCGAACTGCGCCGACAGGATCTCCAGGATGCGGATCTCCTCGGGCGTGCCGGGCGGGAAGCTGACGTGCCCGCCCTCGGTCTCCAACGGGTAGCAACGCCCGTCACGCACGACCAGGCCGCCCACTCCGAGGCCGGTGCCCGGGCCGAGCACCGCATAGGTGCGCGGCTCGCCGGCTGCGGCCGGGGTCCAGGACGCGCCGCCGATCGGCACCACGTCCTCCTGGCGGTACAGGCTGATGGCCATCGCCTGGGCCGCGAAGTCGTTGATCAGGTGGACCTCGTCGAAGCCCAGCATCTCCCGGGTCCGCGGCCGCGAGATCACCCACGGATGGTTGGTGATGCGGGCCTCGTCGCCGTCCACCCGCCCGGCCACGGCGAACACGCCACGGCGGGCGCTGGCACCGGCCTGCTCCAGGTAATGGCGCGCGGTCTCGGCCAGCGACGGGAACTGGGCGACGGCGAACTCCCGCACGCTGTCCTCGATCAGCGGCGAGGAGGCGGACGGGTCGGCCAGCGCAAAGCGCGCGTTGGTGCCGCCGATGTCGGCGACCAGGAACGGGTCGGCCATGCTCACGGCCCGTCGCGGCGCACGCGTGCCACCGCGTCGAAGCGCTCCGGCAGGAACACCGCCGCGTCCTCCGGACCCCAGCTGCCGGCCGGGTACGGCTGCAGCGGCGCGTCGCCCTGCTTCCAGCCCTCGACCACGCTGTCGATCCACGCCCACGCCGCCTCGACCTCGTCGTTGCGCACGAACAGGGCGTGGTTGCCATGCATCGCGTCCAGGAACAGGCGCTCGTAGGCGATGCGGCGGTTCTGGCCGGTTTCCGCGGACAGCTCCAGCTCCAGCGGTTGCAGTTCCAGCGTGCCCCACTCCGGGCCGGCGAGGCTGCTCATCAGGCCCAGCTCGATGTCCTCCTGGGGCTGCAGGCGGAAGGTCAGGCGGTTGGGCACGGCGTTGCGGCTGTCCGGCCGCTCGAACAGCCAGTGGGTCACCGGCTTGAGGGTCACGGTGACCACCGTGGACCGCTCGGCCATGCGCTTGCCGGTGCACAGGTGGAAGGGAACCCCGGCCCAGCGCCAGTTGTCGATGTGCGCGGTGACGCCGACGAAGGTTTCGACATCGCTGTCATCCGGCGGTGCGTAGGCCTGCACCGGAGCACCGTCGATCGTGCCCTCGGTGTAGCGGCCGCGCACGCTGTGGCGCCGGGCCTCCTCGCTGCTGAAGGGACGCAGGGCACGCAGCACCTTGACCTTCTCGTCGCGGATGCGGTCGGCACCCAGCGAGGCCGGCGGCTCCATCGCCACCAGGCACAGCAGCTGCAGGATGTGGCTCTGGACCATGTCGCGCAGCGCGCCGGAACGGGCGTAGTACGAGTTGCGCCCGTCCACGCCCTCGCTCTCGGACACCAGGATGTGCACCGAGTCGATGTAGTTGCGGTTCCACACCGCTTCCAGCAGCGCGTTGCCGAAGCGCAACGCCAGCAGGTTCTGCACCGCCGCCTTGCCCAGGTAGTGGTCGATGCGGAAGATCCGGTCCTCGTCGATCAGGCGGCCGATGGTCTGGTTGATCTCGCGGGCCGAGTCCAGGTCGTGGCCGATCGGCTTTTCCAGCATCAGCCGGCTGGGCGCGGCGAAGGCGCCGCCAAGCGCCAGGCCTTCACAGGTGCTCATGTAGAGGCCCGGCGGGATCGACAGGTAGCTGACGCAGGGGCGGTCGGCCAGGTCGCGCACCGCGTCTGCGACCGAGGCGGGGGTCCGCATGTCCACCGAGCGGTAGTCCACCCGCGCCAGGAAGGCTTCCACCTGCTCCGGCGTCGGCGTGTAATGCGACAGCGAGGCGAAGCGCTCGCGCAGGATCCCGCGGAACTTGTCCGTGTCGTGGGGCGACAGGGCCATGGCGCGCACGCGGAAGCCCTCCGGCAGCAGGCCGTCGCCCATCAGGCGCAGCAGCGAGGGGAACAGGTAGCGCTGGGCCAGGTCGCCGGTGGCGCCGAACAGCAGCAGGGTGTCATGCATCCGGTGGGCTTCCGAAGGGTGAGGCATCGGTACGGTGGCTTCTCTGTGGCTCGCACCCGCGCGGGCGGGCGGAAGGTGGGCGGATGACCGCGGGCAATGCGTGAAACTGCCGAAATATGGCCGCCGGCATGGGTAATGTCCAGTGGCCATGACCGTGTCGATGGAAACGTTCGCAGCCATGCCTTGGCGTATGTGCCGCCCCGGGGCGCCGTGGCGCGGCGTGCCGGGCCCGGCCCCGAGGCGCCACGCCGCCTGCACCGCGCGTCGTGACATGATCGGCTCCCCGCGGCCGCAGGATGTCGGGCCGGGCGCGCGGGCGCGGGTGAATACGTATGCGGAGAATGGGATGGCGGACGTCGAGCTGGAGCAGGTGCGCAAGGTCTACGGCAACGGCCAGGTGGCCGTGCACGAGGCTTCGTTCCGGATTGCCGACGGCGAATTGCTGGTGCTGGTCGGTCCGTCGGGCTGCGGCAAGTCGACCCTGCTGCGGATGATCGCCGGGCTGGAGGAAATCAGCGCCGGGACGCTGCGCATCGGCGGCCGCGTGGTCAACGACGTGGCGCCCCGCGACCGCGACATCGCGATGGTGTTCCAGAGCTATGCCCTGTACCCGCACATGACCGTCGCCGGCAACCTCGCCTTCGGGCTGAAGCTGCGCGGCGCGCCCCGCGGAGAGGTGGAGCGCCGCGTGGCCTCCGCCGCGGCGATGCTGGGCCTGGAGGACATGCTCGGCAAGCGCCCGGCGGAACTGTCGGGTGGCCAGCGGCAACGCGTGGCACTGGGCCGTGCGCTGGTGCGGGAGCCGTCGGTCTTCCTGCTCGACGAGCCGCTGTCCAACCTTGACGCCAAGCTCCGCCACGTCACCCGCACCGAGATCGCACGGCTGCACCAGCGCCTGGGTACCACGATGGTGTACGTCACCCATGACCAGGTCGAAGCAATGACCCTGGGGCAGCGCATCGTGGTGCTCGACCAGGGCAGGGTGCAGCAGATCGACACCCCCATGGCCCTGTACGAGCGCCCGGCGAACCTGTTCGTGGCCGGCTTCCTGGGCAGCCCGGCGATGAACATGCTGCACGGACGGCTTGAGCCCGACGGACGGCTCCAGCTGCGATCCGGGCGGGACGGGGAGATCCCGCTGGACGGCGGATTCCTTCGTGCGGACCGGGGGGGGCGCGAGGTGGTCGTGGGCATCCGCCCGGAACACCTGGTCCCGGTGGCCTCGGGCGGAATCCCCGCCCGGGTCGAAGTGGTGGAGGCCGTCGGCAGCGAAGCCTACCTGCACCTGGATTTCGGCGGACAGGCACTGGTCGCACGCCTCCCGCCGCATGGCCTGCCGTCCCCGGGAGAGCAGATCCGGCTGCGCCCGGATCCGGCCAGGATCCATTTCTTCGATCCCGCCACCGGGGACCGGATCCAGCCCGGGTAGGTCGGCCGGTCGCTCAGCGCGCCAGGCCCGTCACGAACGGCACGGTCGTGGCAGCCAGGCCATCCACGACCAAGGGCGACGCGGGGCGCTCCAGCGGGAGGACGGCCAGGGCCAGCCTCGGTGCCTGTCCAGCGGCCGACACCACGCTGCCCGCCGCGCGTCCGTCCTGCATCACCTCGGCTCCGGCGGCCGTGGCCCCGGTCACCTGCAACAGCAGCAGCTCGCGCTTGGCCTTTCCGAGGAAGTGCGTCCGCGCAACGATCTCCTGGCCGGGGTAGCAGCCCTTGCTGACGCTGTAGGCATCCAGGCGCTCCAGTCCCAGTTGCTGGGGCGTCCACTGCTCGCGCTGGGCCTCTGGCAGTCGCGGCAGGCCCGCGCGCAGGTCGGCGGCCGCCCACGACTCGACGGCCACCGGGTCGCTGGCTGCCGCAGTGCGGCCGATCCGCAGGGTCCGTGGTGCTCCCGCAACCCCCAGATCCAGCTCGATACCGGCGGCCGCGTCCTCGTCCCCGGCGGCCCTCGCGCCGACTGCCTCCGCCGGAGCCGCGAAGGCGCCCGCCAGGTGCAGGTCGGGACGCGGGGCGAGGGTCAGCTTGCGCCGGAACACAAACCGGCGCAGGGCATCCCCCAGGGCGTCAGCGCCGGCGTCCGGCAGGACCAGCCGCAGTGACTGCTCGGCGGTCCGCACCAGCGCGAACACGGCGATCACCCGGCCCTTGGGGTTCAGCCAAACGCTCCATTGCCAGTGTGAAACACCCAGCCGCGCGACATCGCTGGCAAACTGCGCATGTGCGAAAGCGACCGCGTCCGGGCCATCCAGGGCCAGAACCGAGGCGCCGTCGAGGTTGAAAAAGTTCCCTTGATTCAAGGGGGTTGCAAGGGGCTGGTTGTCAGGCACGTTAACCCCGGCTTAAAATTTTGTGCATTGCAAGGAGTCCCATGATAGGTCATCACCCCGTGGTGCCAGAGCCCGGAGAGCAGCCGCAGGCCGCTCCGGCCCCTGGCCAGGACCCTGGCAAGACCCCGCCACGCGAAGTCGGCGGGCGCGAGGGTCCGGAGCCGACCCGCTACGGGGATTGGGAAAAGAACGGGCGCTGCATCGATTTTTGATCGATTGCGCGCGCCGAGCCACGCGGGTCCAATCCCGCACAGCCGAGACGACGAGCCAGCGAATGAGCACCCGCGAACGCCCCCTGTCACCCCACCTGCAGGTGTACCGCTGGCAGGTCCAGATGGTGACCTCCATCCTCCACCGCGCCACGGGCATCGTGCTGGCCGGCGGCGCCCTTCTGCTCGCTGGAGGCCTGCTCGCGCTGATGGTCGGTCCGGAGGCATGGGCGTCGTTCACCGCCCATGCCGGCGCCTGGTACGGCAAGCTGTTCCTGTTCGGGTGGACCTGGGCATTCGCCTACCACCTGCTCAACGGCATTCGCCACATCGTCCAGGACTTCGCTCACGGCTACAGCATCGGTGCGTTCGTCCGCAACAGCTGGCTGTCGATCATCGGCAGCCTGGTGATCACCGCGATCGTATGCGCCCTGGCGCTGAACGGAGGTGCCGCATGAGCCGTTTCCGCACGCCGTTGAAAAACGTGCGCGGCCTCGGCACGGCCAAGACCGGCACCGAGCATTTCGTGCACCAGCGGCTGACGGCCACCGCGCTGGTATTCCTCGGCCTGTGGTTCGTATGGTTCGTGGTCAGCCTGATCGGAGCCGACTACCTTGCCGCCACCGATGCGGTCTCCCGGCCCTGGAACGCGATCCTGCTGGTCGGCTTCCTGGTGGCCACCTTCTGGCACGCGCAGCTGGGCCTGCAGGTGGTGCTGGAGGATTACGTGCACAACTCGCTGCTCGCCCTGGCGCTGCAGGTCAGCGTCAAGTTCATCGCGGTGCTGGGCGCGATCATCAGCATCTTCGCCGTGGCCCGCATCGCGCTGGCCGGTTGAGCGCGCAAAGGAAACAGATTCGATGTCCGCCTACAAGATCACCGAACACAAGTACGACATGGTCGTCGTCGGCGCCGGCGGTGCCGGCCTTCGCGCCACCTTCGGCCTGGCCCAGAAGGGCCTGCAGACGGTGTGCCTGACCAAGGTATTCCCGACCCGCTCGCACACCGTGGCCGCGCAGGGCGGTATTTCCGCCGCGCTCGGCAACATGGGCGAGGATGACTGGCGCTACCACTTCTACGACACCATCAAGGGTTCGGACTGGCTGGGCGACCAGGACGCGATCGAGTACATGTGCCGCGAAGCCATCCCGGCCATCATCGAACTGGAGCACTACGGGGTGCCGTTCTCCCGTACCGAGGACGGCAAGATCTACCAGCGTCCGTTCGGCGGCATGACGACCAAGTACGGCGAAGGTCCGTCGGCACAGCGCACCTGCGCGGCGGCCGACCGCACCGGCCACGCCATGCTGCACACCCTGTACCAGCAGTCGCTGGCGCATGATGCGCGCTTCATGATCGAGTACTTCGCGCTGGACCTGGTCTTCGACGAGGAAGGCGCCTGCCGCGGCGTGCTCGCCCTGGACATGGCCGAAGGCTCCCTGCACCTGTTCCGCGCGCACGGCGTGGTGCTGGCGACCGGTGGCTATGGCCGTGCCTATTTCAGCGCGACCTCGGCGCATACCTGTACCGGTGACGGCGGCGGCCTCGTGGCGCGCGCCGGTCTGCCGTTGCAGGACATGGAGTTCGTGCAGTTCCATCCGACCGGCATCTACGGCGCGGGCTGCCTGATCACCGAAGGCGTGCGCGGCGAAGGCGGCATCCTGCGCAACGCCAATGGCGAGCGCTTCATGGAGCGCTACGCGCCGCACTACAAGGACCTCGCGAGCCGCGACGTGGTGTCGCGTTCGATGACCATCGAGATCCGCGAGGGCCGCGGCGTCGGCGAGCACAAGGACCACATCCTGCTCGACCTGACCCACCTGGGTCCGGGCGTGATCGACGAAAAGCTGCCTGGCATCGCCGAGAGCGCCCGCATTTTCGCGGGCGTCGACGTGCACAAGCAGCCGATCCCGGTGATCCCCACCGTCCACTACAACATGGGTGGCATCCCGACCAATTACCACGGCGAAGTCGTGCGCAAGGTCGGCGACAACCCCGACGCCGTGGTTCCTGGCCTGTATGCCATCGGCGAGGCCGCCTGCGTGTCGGTGCACGGCGCCAACCGCCTTGGTTCGAACTCGCTGCTGGACCTGGTGGTGTTCGGCCGCGCGGTGGCCAACCGCTGCGCAGAGACGGTCAAGAAGGGCGCGGCACACAAGCCGCTGGCCTCGGACGCCTGCGACAAGGCGCTGTCGAACCTGGACACGCTGCGCCACGCCAATGGCGACACGCCGACCGCGGTGATCCGCGATCGCATGCAGCGCACCATGCAGGCGGACGCGGCCGTGTTCCGCACCAGCAAGACCCTGCAGGAGGGCTGCGAGAAGATGGCCGACATTTTCGCCAGCTTCCAGGACGTCAAGGTGTCCGACCGTTCGCTGGTGTGGAACTCCGACCTGATCGAGACCTACGAGCTGCACAATCTCCTGCTCAACGCGGTCGCGACGATCAACTCGGCCGAGCAGCGCAAGGAGAGTCGCGGTGCCCACGCGCACGAGGATTTCCCTGAGCGCGACGACGTGAACTGGCACAAGCACACGCTGGTGACGGTGGACGACAAGGGCAAGTGCAGCTTCGACTACCGTCCGGTACACATGTACACGCTCACTGACGACGTGGCCGTGGTCCCGCCCAAGCCGCGCGTCTATTGATCCGCACCATGCAGCGCTTGCATCGCCCGGCACCCGGCGCATCGTCCGCGACCCCAGCGCGCACTCGAAGCTGCGGACTGCGTGGCATGCCGCATGCAGCGGGCGTGGCCGGCAAGCTGCGGGCATCTCCCGTCATCCATTCCACGCTCCACCGCGCGCCGGGCTCCCGCCCGGCGCCGCGGTCCGCCTGAGCCAACGAGAACAGCCATGGCAGAGTTCACCCTCCCCAAGAATTCCAGGATCGGCAAGGGCAAGCACTACCCCGCCCAGGGAGCCAAGAACCCGCGCGTGTTCAAGGTTTACCGCTGGAACCCCGATGACGGTTCCAACCCGCGCACCGACACCTACGAGGTCGACCTGGACAGCTGCGGCCCGATGGTCCTGGACGCGCTGATCAAGATCAAGAACGAGATCGATCCGACCCTCACTTTCCGCCGGTCGTGCCGCGAGGGCATCTGCGGATCGTGCGCGATGAACATCGACGGCACCAACACGCTGGCCTGCACCCGCGCCATCGCTGACTGCCGCAAGTCGGAAGTGCCGATCTATCCGCTGCCGCACATGGACGTGGTCAAGGATCTCGTTCCGGACCTGACCCACTTCTACGCCCAGTACGCCTCGATCAAGCCCTGGATCCGGACCCAGACACCGCCGCCGCCGGATCGCGAGCGCCTGCAGTCGCCGGAAGACCGCAAGAAGCTCGACGGCTTGTACGAGTGCATCCTGTGCGCGTGCTGCTCGACCAGCTGCCCGAGCTACTGGTGGAACGGCGAGCGTTACTTGGGGCCGGCGATCCTGCTGCAAGCCTACCGCTGGATCATCGACTCCCGCGACGAGGACACCGGCGCCCGCCTGGACGACCTCGAAGATCCCTTCAAGCTGTACCGCTGCCACACCATCATGAACTGCGCTCGCACCTGCCCGAAGGGTCTCAACCCTGCGCTTGCGATCGCCGAGATCAAGAAGCTGATGATGGCCCGCCGCGCCTGACCGACGCGCACGGAGTCAACGAAGGGCCCGGGAAACCGGGCCCTTTTTCGTTGTGGCGGCGACACACAGGTAGAGCCACGCCGATGATCGGACCGATGCCGGTCCGGCCATCCTTCTTGCACGAACCTGGAGTCAGAGAGCGGGTGGCTCAGGCACTTCAAAGGGAGGGGTGCACCGGGGGCGGACAGCTAGGCCATCCCTTCCCGGGCCGAGGCCTGTCATGGGTGTGCCTCTCGGATGGCCTCGATATCGAGTGACAGCCAAAAGGGCGCGCGTACCCGTCCATGGACAAGGGCGCAGGGCGGCTTCCGGAAGCAGGAAGCGTCACTGGGTGCGACGCCTCAGCGGGCGCTTGACCTAAGCCCTCCGCCGGGACGCGGGGAAGGGCTTCGAAAGCACGGACTCCGTTTCCACCCGCAGAGAAAACGCCGGCTCATCCCAAGGCCTGCCACATCCGCTGGATCCATCGACTGCCGACAGCAGTGATACGGCTACGGATCCCCACAGGCCAGCCCGCAGTTCGCCCGTCACGTCTCCCGGGTACGTGCCTGGCATCGCGCGTTCCCGCAGCAATACAGCGGGAGCGACAGCCAGCGCGGCGTCGGGACGGCTGCAGCTATCCTTGCACCGACGGGGAGCATCGCCCGAACTCTCCTGGCTCGAACGGCCGCCCTGCGGCCCAGCGCTGCAAGGAATGCCGCGGAGGGAGGGCGCAAGATGCATCGGAAGCGTTCACTTCAGACAACTGACCGCACATAGGGGCTTGATGTGGGGCAGGCGGCGTCCGAGCGGCAACATGATCCATAAGCCCGCCGCGTGCCGTCCCATCGACGACTCCTTCTGAAACAGAGACTTCCGCATCAGGCTGAACTTTTTCCTCTTCAGTGCTTCCCAACCCCGCATTAGGCGTGCACAATGCGCGCCCCGCCGACGAGGTTGTTGGCGGGGGACGGCAAGGATCTTCTCAGGAAGGTGTTGCAGTTTTGCGAAACGGCCCTATACTGGGCGGCTCGCTCACCGGGAAACGCTTCGGCGGATCGGGTGGGGGGATTCGGAAAAGACCTCTTCACGAGGTGTTGACGGATCCGGAAAGAGTCGCCAGAATGTGCGGCTCGCCTGGCAGGAAGGACTTCGGTCTGGACGCCGGCAGGGATCGGAAAGGCCTCTCACGAGGTGTTGACGAAACCGAAACGAGCTGCCAGAATGAGCGGCTCACCTC